>Ga0209565_1000184_pt1 | contig 76638 bp, 54 predicted proteins | sample Araplaol_mTSA_r2_2_FD_184283 | JGI IMG/M metagenome (GOLD analysis project Ga0209565, IMG submission 184283) | Arabidopsis root microbial communities from North Carolina, USA - plate scrape MF_Col_mTSA_r2 (SPAdes) (version 3) | ecosystem: Host-associated > Plants > Roots > Endosphere | place... | reverse complement strand
CGCCGCGCTGGCCTACTGCCGCGCCAATAAGCTGAACAAGATCATCTGGGATGCGCCGAAGCCGAAGATCGGCATCATCACCGCCGGCAAGTCCTACCTGGACACCCGCCAGGCGCTGGCCGACCTCGGCATCGACGAACAAGCCGCTGCCGACATCGGTATCCGCCTGTACAAGATCGGCATGACCTGGCCGTTGGAAGCGGATGGCGTGCACGAATTCGCCAAGGGCCTGGACGAAATCCTGGTGGTTGAAGAAAAGCGCCAGATCCTGGAATACGCGCTGAAGGAAGAACTGTACAACCTGCCGGACGGCCAGCGTCCGCGCGTGGTCGGCAAGTTCGACGACACCGGCGAATGGAGCAACCATGGCAAGACCGGCCACGGCGACTGGCTGCTGCCTGCGACCTATGAGCTGAATCCGGCCCAGATCGCACGCGCCATCGCATCGCGCATCGAGCACTATTGCAAGGACCATCCGGTTGCAGCACGCGTGAAAGAGCGTATCGCCTTCCTGGAAGCCAAGGAAGCCGCGCTGAAAACCCTTCCGGTGAAGGCGAATCCGGAAACGGACCGCATTCCTTACTTCTGTTCCGGCTGCCCGCACAACTCGTCCACCAAGGTGCCGGAAGGCTCGCGCGCCATGGCGGGTATCGGCTGCCACTACATGGTGCTGTGGATGGACCGCGAAACGTCCACCTTCACCCACATGGGCGCGGAAGGCGTGACCTGGGTTGGCCAGGCCCCGTTCACCAACGAGAAGCACGTGTTCACCAACCTGGGTGACGGTACCTACTTCCACTCGGGCATTCTGGCGATCCGCGCTGCCGTGGCGGCGAAGGTGAACATCACCTACAAGATTCTGTACAACGACGCGGTGGCAATGACCGGCGGCCAGAACGTGGACGGCCCGCTCGATCCGGGCATGATCTCGCGCCAGATCGCGGCCGAAGGCGTGACCCCGATCATCGTGGTGACCGACGATCCGGACAAATACCCTGACGATTACAATTGGGCCAAGGGCGTGACCGTGCGTCACCGCTCCGAGCTGATGGAAGTGCAGAAGGAACTGCGCGACATGCCGGGCGTGTCGGCCATGATCTACGACCAGACCTGCGCTTCCGAGAAGCGCCGCCGCCGCAAAAAAGGTGAATACCCTGACCCGGCCAAGCGCGCCGTGATCAACGAAGCCGTGTGCGAAGGCTGCGGCGACTGCTCCGTACAGTCGAACTGCCTGTCCGTGGAGCCGCTGGAAACTGAACTGGGCCGCAAGCGCCAGATCAACCAGTCCAGCTGCAACAAGGACTTCTCCTGCGTGACCGGTTTCTGCCCGTCCTTCGTGACGGTGGAGGGCGGTGGCCTGAAGAAGCCGAAGAAAGCCGGCGGCGCCGGTGGCGAGATTCCATCGCTGCCTATGCCTAAGCTGCCTTCGACCCTGAACCCATACGGCATCCTGATCACCGGTATCGGTGGTACGGGTGTGGTGACCGTCGGCCAGATCCTGGCGATGGCGGCCCACGTGGAAGGCAAGGGCGCGATCGTGCTGGATATGTCCGGCCTGGCCCAAAAAGGCGGCCCGGTGATGTCGCACGTGCGTCTGGCCGACAATCAGGCTGACCTGCACTCGACCCGCGTGGGCACCGGCAGCGCCGACCTCGTGATCGGCTGCGACCAGATCGTGACCGCCAGCCGCGATGCACTGAGCCGCATGGGCGAAGGCCGTACCTATGCTGCCATCAACTCCACCGGCGCCACCACGGCTGCTTTCGTGAAGAACCCGGACTGGCAATTCCCCGGCACCAGCTCGCAGTCCGAAATCAAGCGCGCCATCGGTGAGCAGAATGTGGACTTCGTGGATGCCGGCCATATCGCCACCTCGCTGATGGGCGACTCGATTGCCACCAATATGTTCATGCTGGGCTACTCCTTCCAGAAGGGCCATGTGCCGCTGTCGGAAGCGTCGCTGATGAAGGCGATCGAACTGAATGGCGTGTCGGTCGGCTTCAACAAGTCCGCCTTTACCTGGGGCCGTTATGCGGCGCACGATATCGCTGCCGTCACCAAGATCACGACGCCGGCCAAGGTGATCGAGTTCAAGCGCGCGCAGACCCTGGAAGAAATCGTGAACAAGCGCGTCGAACTGCTGACCGCTTACCAGGACCTGGCTTACGCCAAGAAGTATGTGGAGTTTGTGGAGCAAGTGAAGGCAGCGGAAAGCGCAACCGGCGCCAAGTCTCTGAAGCTGACCGAATCCGTGGCGCGCTACTTCTACAAGCTGATGGCCTACAAGGACGAGTACGAAGTGGCCCGCCTGCACAGCGATCCGGCCTTCCGCGAAAAGATCGCCAATATGTTCGAAGGCGACATCAAGCTGAAGTTCCACCTGGCGCCGCCAATCCTGGCGAAGAAGGACAAGGACGGCCACTTGATCAAGCAGGAATTCGGTCCGTGGATGATGAAGGCATTCGGCGTGCTGGCCAAGTTCAAAGGCCTGCGCGGCACCGCCCTCGACGTGTTCGGCTACACCGCCGAGCGCAAGATGGAGCGCGCGCTGATCGGCGAATACCGCAACACCGTCGCCGGCCTGCTGCCGAAGCTGACCGCCGAGAACCTGGCGACCGCCGTGGCGATCGCGCGTATTCCTGAAGACATCCGCGGCTACGGCCACGTGAAGGAGCGTCACCTGAAGGCCGCCAAGCAGAAGGAAGCATCGCTGCTGGCAGAATTCAGCAAGCCTGCAGCAGCAACGCACGCAGCCTGATTGCTCGCACTTCGACAAAAAGCCGGGGCATGTCCCCGGCTTTTTTACACCCCGCACCGCAAAGCAAGTGGCAGGCACATCGTGCCTGCCACTCGGGTGACGCCGTGGGTTGCCCCCGATTCGTGAAGAAATTTTTTTTACATAAGCATCTGCCAAAAGATTCGTTCATTAATTGAAATGGAGTTGCTAAGGTTGCGCCTTTGTAAAAAGGACCACTTCAATGCGAACACAATTTCAATTGAAACCGCTGGCGGCAAGCGCGATCGCGCTGCTGTGCGGCGCAGCCGGCCCGACCTGGGCGCAGACACAGGACGCCGCGCCCGCTGCTGTTGTCATCACCGGCTCGCGCATCCCGCGCGCCAGCACCGAAGGCCCGTCGGCCGTTACCGTGATTACCGGCGAGGACATCACCAAACAAGGCTTCAAGAACGTCTTTGACGCGCTGACCAATCAGTCGCAGAACAGCGGCTTCGTGCAGGGCGCCGACTACGGCAATACCTTCACGCCGTCGGCCAACGCCATCAGCCTGCGCGGCCTGGGACCCAATCACACGCTGGTGCTGTTGAACGGACGCCGCCTGGCGGACTTCCCGATTGCGTATGAAGGCACGGTCAACTTCACCAACCTGGCCAATATTCCATCGAGCGTGGTGGAGCGCATCGAGATCCTGAGCGGCGGCGCATCGGCCGTCTATGGCTCGGACGCGATCGCGGGCGTGGTCAATATCATCCTGAAAAAGCAGGCGCAAGACTACGATATCAACCTCAAGGGCGGCACCACCACGCGTGGCGGCGGTGGCGACAGGCGTCTGCAGTTCACCGGCGGACAAAGCTTCGACAAACTCAATACGCTGTTCAGCGTTGAGTTGCTGGAGCGCGATCCGCTGTGGAGTGCAGACCGCGACTTCATGGCCAGCAAGACCGGTGTCGCACCGACTTCGGTCCTGGCGCGCAAGAACGTCAGCACCGGCAAATACGTGGACCTGGGCGACACCTGCTCGTCCATCGGCGATCTGTTTGGCGGCAGCACCGTGAAGTACACGGCCAAGGCGGGCAGCTATTGCGCCAGCCCGAAAGTGGGGCCGACCTACTGGACCACGCAGACCAAGAACAGCAGCCAGAATATTTTCGGCAGCGCCAATTACGAGCTGTCGCCTGCCACCACGCTGTATGCGGAAGCGCTGTATGGCCAGAACCGCAGCACCAACAACACGCGCGGCCCATCGTGGAGTTCGCGTTCGGCGACCGACAGCTATTTCTGGAACAGGAACACCGGCGCTTACGAGGCCTGGAGCCGCTACATCTCGCCGGAAGAAATGGGCGGCGTCGACCGCTACAACCGGACCTGGGACGATCAGGCCAGTTCTCTGTCGTTCGGCCTGCGCGGCCAGATTCCGAACTCTTCATGGAATTATGAAGCGGGCTACACCGCCTCTCTTTACAAGAGCCAGAACCACACGCCGCGTGCGCTGGCCAATATCGACAGCTTCTTCCTGGGGCAGCAGCAAGGCGTGAACGCGGATGGCATCGCGATCTTCGCCCCCGATCCCGCACGCCTGACGAAACGGTTGACGGCAGATGAATTCAACAGCATCACCGGCGAATCGGTCAGTCATGACAAGTCGTGGACCAATACCCTGAGCCTGACCGCCAACGGCGAAGCCTTCAACTTGCCGGCAGGTCCGGTCAAGGTCGCGACGGTGGCGGAGCTGGGCAAGCAGGGCTTTTCCAATGTGCCTGATTCGCGCATCAACGAGGGTTACTTCAACACGCTGGTGCCGTCCGACGTGACTTCCGGAACGCGCAAGCGCTACGCGATTGGCGCCGAAGCCAGCATCCCAATTGTGAAAACGCTGGATGGCACGCTGGCCGGACGCTACGACCGCTACAACTTCGCGGGCCGCAGCGATGGCAAATTCACCTACAACGGCGGCCTGGAATGGCGTCCCGTGACGCAGGTCCTGGTACGCGGCAACTACGCGACCAGCTTCCGTGCTCCGGATATGAATTACATCTACAAGGCGCGCGGCACCGGCTACTACTCGTCCACCACGGATTACTACCGCTGCGCCAAGGCGGGCCTGCCGGTGGCCGATTGCGATTTTGCGAACTACTCGCCGGGTGCGGACTATGTGCAGACCGGCAGCAAGGACCTGCGCTCCGAGAAGGGCCGCTCCACCGGCCTTGGCGTTGTCTGGTCGCCCAGCGCAGACTTCGACGTCTCGCTGGACTACTGGAAGATCCGCATCGACGACCTGGTGACCAATCTGAGCGCCGACAAGCTGCTGCGCGACGAGGCCGACTGCCGCCTGGCCGGCGATCTCACCTCGCCAACCTGCGCCGACGCCATCGCCCGCATCGTGCGCTATCCGGACAATGCGCTGAACAAGCCCGGTGAGATCAAGACCATCCTGGTCAATCCGATCAATGCAGCATCGACCAAGGTCAGTGGTATCGACCTCGCGGCCAAATACATCCTGCGCACTGCGGTCTACGGCAATTTCATCACCCGCGTGAATTATTCGAAGACGCTGAAACAGGAATCGCGCCAGTTCGCGGGCGATCCGCTCAACGACGACAAGAACGACCTGTCCAACTACGACTGGCGCGACAAGCTGAATGCCAGTCTGACCTGGAATGCGGGCGACTGGTCCAACACCCTGTTCGTGCAGAGCTACGGCAAAGTGCCGAATGGCGCGGGCGACGCCTGGCTGACGCCGACCACTTTGGTCAACGCCAGCGTCGTGTACAAAGTGAACAAGCGCACCACCGTTTCGGCCGCGGTCAACAATCTGTTCAACCACATCAAACGGGACGACAGCGCCGGATGGCCGTATTACCCGGTCGGCAACTACAGCCCGGCAGGCCGCCAGGCCTGGCTTGAGCTGAACTACCACTTCGGCTCCTAAGCTGCGACGGCGCCCACAAGGCGCCGTTTTTATTACAAGTTTGCTGAAATTGGCGGCAGATGGCGCACTATAATCACGGCATGCAAAAAACCGTCTTACTGTTGGCCCTGTGCGCCACCCTGGCCGCATGTGGCGGCAGTGATTACGCTCCTCCGCAAACGCCGGACAATCCACCTCCCGTGCAACCCCCGCCAGTCGACCCGCCACCGGTGGACCCGCCGCCGGTGGCCGACGAACCATCGCTGCCTTATTGGAATCGCTGCGAGCATCCGCGTACCGGCTCGCCGGATGGCTTCTTGCCTTATCCCGATGTGCAGGGCACGCTGGCCGACGAGAAGAAGTTTTTGCGCCTGTTCCTGAACGAGACTTATCTCTGGTACAAGGAATTGCCAAAGCTGGACGAAGCCAGCTATACCAGTGCGATTAGCTATTTCAACGCCTTGAAAACGCCGCTGCTGACCGCGTCCGGCGCAGCCAAGGACCGCTTCCACTTCACCTATCCGAGCGCGCAGTGGGACGCGATGCAGAAAGGCGTGGACAATGGCTACGGCGTCTATTGGGCGCGCAATGCCGACGGCAAGGCGCCACGCACGTGGCGGGTCACCTACATTATTGACGGCACGGCAGCCCAGCTGGCAGGCCTGAAGCGCGGCGACTCGCTGGTGGACCTGGACGGTATCGATTTCGTGAATGCCTCTGATGCCGACTCGGTCGCAAAACTCAATGCCGGGTTGACGCCCCTGACCGTTGGCGAGCAGCACAGTTTCACGGTGCAGCGCGGCGCGCAGAAGATCGCGGTCACCATGAAATCGGCCCGCATCGATGTCTCACCCGTGCAGAACGTGACGACCATCGACACGCCGACCGGCAAAGTAGGCTACCTGGTATTCAACTCGCACAACACGGCAGCGGAACGAGGCTTGTTCGACGCCTTCAATACTTTGCGCGATGCGCAAGTGAAGGACTTGGTACTGGACTTACGCTACAACGGAGGTGGCTTGCTGACCATCGCCAGCGAACTGGCATACATGATTGCAGGTCCGGACCCCACTACAGGCAAAATCTTTGAGCAGACGCTGGACAACGGCAAAGACGATAAGCCTGCGCCGGTCACGTTCCTGAGCAAGACCCTGGGCTACCTCTCATCGAACCCGGCGCCGCGCAATACGGACTTGCCCTACCTGGGCCTGAAGCGCGTGACCATACTCACCAGTGCAGGTACTTGCTCGGCCAGCGAGTCCGTCATCAACAGCCTGCGTGGCGTGGATGTGGAAGTGAACCTGGTCGGTGGCCAGACTTGCGGCAAGCCCTATGCGTTCACGCCTATCCCCAATTGCGGTACGACCTATTTCGCGATTCAGTACCAGGGCATAAACGCCAAAGGCTTCGGCGATTACGGTGACGGCTTCGCGCCGACCTGCAATGTGGCGGACGATTTCGGCCATGCGCTTGGCGACAAGGCCGAGTCGCAACTGTCTGCTGCGCTGTCGCTGCGCGCCAACGGCAGCTGTCCGGCGCCGGCGGCATCGGCGCGGGCGAGGGCGGCGGCGCCGCAGCAAGTGTTGGTTCCTGCGCGGCCGGAAGTCGCGGAACTCAAAATATTGCAATAAAAAGTAGCTAAAACGACAGTTTCCCGATAAAGTTGCTCAAAGGATACTTGCTTTAAGTATTCGCTAACTAATGGGAAATTTATGTCCGAAGCTGTTTCCAAGCCTTCGGCGGAGATGCTGTCCCAGCTGACCCGTCCGACGGCCTCGTACAAGCGCAGCGCCTACCTTGCGGTGGCTGGCCTGCTGGCCTTTGTGCTGGTGTATTTCGGTCTGGCGGGGTGGTTCCTGGCCACGGCCTGGCGTCTGATTCGGTCCGCTTCGCACGCCTCGGGCGGGTTCTGGAACTATGTCGGCGCCGCGGTCGCCCTGCTGCTGGCGGGCTTCATGCTGAAGGCGATCTTCTTCGTCCGGAACGCCAAGCCGGAAGGGCTGGAGGAAGTCACGCCGGAGCAGCAGCCGCGCCTGTTCGCCTACCTGCATAAGCTTGCGGATGCCGCCGGTGCGCCGCGTCCGCATCGCGTATTCCTGTCGAACCGCGTCAATGCGGCAGTGTTCTACGATCTGTCGCTGGCGAACCTGATTTTCCCAACCAAAAAGAATCTCGAAATCGGCCTGCCGCTGGTGAACGCGCTGCCGCTGGGCGAGCTGCGCGCCGTGCTGGCGCACGAATTCGGCCACTTCGCGCAGCGTTCGATGGCGGTAGGCCGCTGGGTCTATCTGGCGCAGCAGATCGTGCAGCAAGTGGTGGCGCGGCGCGACAAGTTCGATGCGTTTATCGCGGGCCTCGGCCGCATCGACTTCCGCCTGCTGGCAGTGGCCTGGGCCTTGCAGATTGTGGTGTGGTCAATTCGCTCGCTGGTGGAGTCGGCCTTCCATCTGCTGGTGATGGTGCAGAGTGCACTGTCGCGCGAAATGGAAATGCAGGCCGACCTGGTGGCGGTTTCTCTGACCGGCAGCGATGCGTTGATCCATGCGCTGCACCGGCTGCGCGCGGCCGACGATGCCTGGGACCGCACGGTCGGTTTCGCCATGGCCGAACGCAATCAGGGTAATCCCGCGCGCGATGCATACGCCCTGCAGCGGCAGATCACTTGGCGCATGGCCGCGATCCTGGACGATCCGCTGTACGGCAACGTGCCGCCGCTGCCGGAGACGCAGCCGGAAGACCACCGCGTGTTCAAGGCGGAGCTGGGCCAGCCGCCCAAGATGTGGCAATCCCACCCGCAAAATCATGAGCGCGAACAGAACGCCAAGCGCCAGTACGTCGCGGCGCGCATCGACCAGGCCAGCGCATGGACGCTGTTCGAGAATGCGCCCGCACTGCGCGAAACCATGACCGCCCGCTTGCTGGCCGGCGCCGAGGAAGCGAAGGAGCCGATTCCTGTCGAAGAAAGTCTGGCGCGTCTGGACCATTATTACGGCCGCGAGCAATACCATGGCCGCTACAGCGGCATCTACTTCGCCCGCAATCTGACGCGCCATGCAGCAACGCTGGCAGACTTGCGTGCGGAGCGCGATAAGGCAGCGCTGGTCGACCTGAAGATGCTGTATCCGCAAAGCCTCGCCAAAGATGTGCGCGAACTGCGCCAGCTGGAGGGCAATAAAGGCCGCATTGGTGCGGTGATCGCCGGCCATCTGGCGACGGACGGCGGCCGCGTGCAGCTGGATGGCCGGCAGTATCACCGCCGCGAGCTGCCGGCCCTGAAGGTGCAATTCGAGGCGCGCATTGCCGAACTCGAAGAGCAGCTGCGCCGCCACACGGCGCAAAGCCGCCGCGCCCATTTTGCCATCGCCCAGCAGCTCGGCCAGGGCTGGCCCGAATATCTGGACAGCCTGCTGGCCGTGCTGCACTACGCGGAGCACCCCTCGGCCAATCTGAACGACGCCTACGGCCTGGTGCAAAACACCTTTTCCGTGGTGGTGGCGATTCGCCGCCAGACCGAGAAGAGCATCGACAAACTGATGCTGCACTGCATGGCCCTGCGCGACGTGCTGGAAGAAATCTACAAGGGCCGCACCGACGTGGAGCTGGATGCGGAACTGATGGCGCGCATGGAGATGAAGGAAAGCTGGGCGGTCACGCTGGGCGACTTCACGCTGCCGCATGTCTCGCGCGAGAACATCAACGAATGGCTGAACGGGGTGGCGAGCTGGGTACGCTTCACCGACAACTGGCTGAATTCCATGCGTGCCTGCGCGCTGGAGCGCCTGCTGATGTGCGAGACGTCGCTGGTGCGCCAGCAGGCACTAGGCGTGGCGGGGGAAGCGGCGCCTGCGCCGTGCAAGGTGCCCGCGAAATATGCCGCGCTGGCGGAAGGCGAAGAGCGCAAGCTGCAAACCTCGCTTAGCTGGTGGGCGCGCTTCCTGCGTGCGGACGGCTGGCTGGCCGGCGGTGCACGCCTGGCGGTGGCTGGCGCCATCGTCATTGCGGTGCTGACTGCCGGTGCCCAGCAAGGCGAAACCAATATCATGGTGCTCAACGGCCTGGGAACGGCGGTCGACGTGACGATCGACGGCCGGAGTGTGACGGTCGGACCGGGCGAACACAGGATGGTGGGCGCATCGCCGGATTCTACGCACAAGATTGAGGCGCGCAGCAAGGGCAATCTGATCGAAAGCTTTAGCGCCGATGACGGCAATGGTGTTGGCGTCTACAACGTGGCCGGTGCGATGCCGCTTGTGCACTGGACGGCGTATTACGGCTCCAACCACACGGAAGACAAGCCGCAGATGCTGGGCTCTCCGCGCTGGAGCGGCAGTACGGAAGACGTGCTGTTTGCCGAGCCGCCCAAGAGCGTCTCCAGCCGCACGGGCTCGACGCGCACTGTGTTGGGCAGCGTGAGTGGCGACGATCCGGCGCGCCAGATGGAGTTCGTATCCAACCCGGCGCAGCGTGAAGCCATGCTGCTGGCGCACGCGCGCTGGGACAATCCGGACCATCCGGCCGGCTATGGCTGGCTGCAGCTGGCTTACACCGGCGGCCACCCGGAAATTCTGGCCCAGCGCCTGCATGACACGCCGGACAATGTGACCTTGCGCCGCCTGGAGCAGGACGTGGCCAAGGAATCGCCGGAAGTGTGCGCCGCCGCGCGCGCACGGGCAGCGGAAAAGCCGGACGACGGCGACCGCGCCTACCTCGCGTTGCGCTGCAGCGGCACCGCACCGGCTGACGATGTCAAGCTGGCCGAAGCCATGGCTCGCTGGCCGAAGAATCTCTGGCTGAAGAACATGATGCTGCGCCGCCTGATCGACAACGGCGAACTGGCCGCGGCCGAGCCTTTGGCGCTGCAGCTGGTTGGCAGGCCGCCTTTCGGGCGGGATGATGCGGAACTGGAGCTGGCGCGTATCCAGCGCTACACCAAAGGCTGGGCCACGCGCGCAGCGACGGTGTCGCCAGACACCATGCTGGGCTGGCTGCAGAAATCCGAGCAGGGTAGCCATCCTCAAGGCTCGCCGGACAACGCCTATGCTGATCTGAACTTGGGACAGCTCGGCGTGGTTCGCACGAAGATCGACGGCCATGCCGACATTCAGGCGCGCATGCAGCGCCTGGTGGGGGCGTCCGACAACGCCTCCTCCGTGGAGATCAGGCGCGCGCTGGAAGTTCCGCTCGGCCAGGGCATCGATCACGCGACCGTGCTGACCACGGCCGCGCTGGCGCTGCGCACCCAGCACGATCCCGAGCCCTATTTCAAGGCTGCCGAACCGCTGTATGGCGAGCTGGCGCCGAGGATGCGCGAATTCCTCCTGCTGACGAACAAAGGGCGCTTTGCGGAAGCGGAGCAGTCGCTGGTTGGCACACCGCTGGCCGTGCGCGGCATGGCGTACAGCGCGGGCCTGGTGCTGGCCGGTCCGATGGCGCCGCCGCAATGGCGCAAGATGGCGCGCGCCTTGCTGTTTGCGCCGGAGCGCCCTTACTTCCGCGCATAAGCGGACTATAATGCATCGGCCTGCGGGACCGGCCTGGCCGCGTCCCGCTCCTTCAATGAACTTTGCCGGAGCCTGTGCCGATGATGCGTTCTGCTTTGCTGCTGTCCCTCCTTGCCGCCCTCCCTCTTGCCCACGCTGCGCCTGACCTGACGACCGTATCCGAGCGTTCAGGCTTCCAAGCCACGGGGCACTACGATGAAGTAGTCAAACTGTGCGGCGATTTCCAGAAAGCCTATCCGAAAGCCGTTCGCTGTTTCAGCTTCGGCACCACGCCGGAAGGCCGTCCCATGCTGGCACTGGCCGTATCGCGCACTGGCGCGCTGACTGCGAAAGATGCCAAGGCGCGCAAGCTGCCCGTACTGCTGGTGCAGGGCGGTATTCACGCCGGCGAGATCGATGGCAAGGATGCAGGTTTCCTCGCCTTGCGCGAAGCGCTGGAGGGCAAGGTTGCTACGGGTTCGCTCGACAAGCAGGTGCTGCTTTTCGTCCCCGTCTTCAATGTGGATGGACATGAGCGCTTCGGCAAGAACAACCGCCCGAACCAGCGCGGACCGGTGGAAATGGGCTGGCGCGTCACCGCCCAGAACTACAACCTGAATCGCGACTACGTGAAGGCTGACGCGCCGGAGATGCAGTCCATGCTGGCGCTGGTGAACGAATGGGACCCGCTGGCCTATATCGATCTGCACGTGACCGATGGCGCCAAGTTCCAGCCGGATGTGTCGATTCAGGTTGAGCCGGTGCACGGCGGCGATGCGGCGCTGATGAAGGCGGGCCTGGACCTGCGTGAGAACGTGATGGCCGATCTGCGCAAGCAAGGTTCCGATCCGAAGCACTACTACATTTCCTTCGACAAGACCGACGATCCGACCTCCGGTTTTGTGGACAGCATGTCCACGCCGCGTTTCTCGACCGGCTACTTCCCGCTGCGTAACCGCTTCGCCATGCTGGTCGAAACGCATTCGTGGAAGGATTACCCGACCCGTGTGCGCATCACGCACAACACCATCGTGTCGCTGCTGGAGCAGGTGGCACAGCACGGCCAGGCCTGGTCGCGCATGGTGGCGGAAGCGGATGCACGTGCCGCATCGCTGGCCGATATGCCGCTCAGTTACAAGACCACGGACAAGGTCACCATGATCCAGTTTGGCGGCTACGAATACACACGCACGCCTTCCGAAGTTTCCGGAGGCCTGTGGACGAAATACGATGAGAGCAAGCCGCAGATGTGGACAGTCCCGCTGCGTGATGAGGTGGTGCCTGACTTCACCGTGAAAGCGCCAGCCGGCGGCTATATCGTACCGGCCGCGCAGGCTGCACTGGTCAGCGCCAAGCTGAAGATCCACGGCATCAGCTATAAAGTGCTGTCCACCGCGCCGGGCAGGATTGACGTCGAAACCTTCCGCGCCGAGCACACCAGGCTGTCGCCGAATTCCTTCGAAGGCCACCAGCTGATGACGGTCGACGGCGCGTGGAAGCCGGAGCAGCGCGAAGTAGGCAAGGGTGCATTGTTCGTGCCGATCGCCCAGCCGAAATCGCGTCTGCTGATGACGATGCTGGAACCGAAGGGCGCCGACGGCTTGCTGGCCTGGGGCTTCTTCAACAACAACTTCGAGCGCAAGGAGTACATGGAAGAGTATGTCGCCGAGGAAGTGGCGCGCGAGCAGCTGGCGGCCGATCCTGCGCTGGCCGCGGAATTCAAGGCCAGGGTGGACGGCGATCCGGCCTTCGCCAAGAGTGCCCACGAACGCCTGAACTTCTTCGCAAAGCGCCACGCTTCGTGGGACGAGCGCTTCAACCTCTATCCGGTGTATCGCACTGCCGCGAAGTTCTGACGAATCAAGACGCTGAGTATTTGCGTGGGCGCCGCGCTGGCGGCTTAAGGTGTGCCTAGAATGGCGCTCATGCTTACTCGTCTTCTTATACTACCGGCGCTGCTGGCCAGCGGCGTCGCCAGCGCCGCCACCTGGTACGTCGCGCCGGACGGCAAGGATAGCGCCGCCGGCACGCAAGCGGCGCCGTGGCAGTCCATCGCCCGCGCGCAGGAGGCCGCCGCTCCCGGCGATACGGTGCTGTTTCGCGGTGGCCGCTATGTCTACACGGCGGCAGTCAAAGGCTGCGCCACGCGCACCGACAGCGTGGATGCGGTGCTGCTGAATAAAAGCGGAAGCGAGGGCCAGCCGATTCGCTACTGGGCCTATCCTGGCGAAACGCCGGTGTTCGACTTCTCCGCGATGAAGGACGATTGCCGCGTCAAAGGTTTCAATGTCTCCGCCAGCTGGCTGCATATCAAAGGCCTTGAGCTGACCGGCGCGCCGCAGCAGCCGCAGAACCGGCTTAATCACGAATCCTGGGGTATCTGGGTCAACGGCTCGCACAATGTGTTTGAGCAGCTGAACACGCACCATCATATGGGTCCCGGCCTGTTCATCAAGGATGGCGGCTATAACCTGGTGCTGAATTCAGACTCCCACCACAACTACGATCCTTACACTTCAAACGGTGCGGGTCAGAGCGCGGACGGTTTCGGCGCCCACGTCAAGGCGGGCCAGCCGGGCAATGTCTTTCGCGGTTGCCGCGCATGGGACAACACCGACGACGGCTTCGACCTGATCAACGCTTTTTCGCCTGTGGTGATCGAGAATTCCTGGGCCTGGGGACATGGCTATCTGCCCGGCACGCGTACGCCGCTGGCGGCGGGGAACGGCAACGGCATCAAGGCCGGCGGCTATGGGGGAAAATACGTGCCGAACGGCGTGCAGCACACGGTGCGTAATTCCATTGCCTTCGACAACAAGGCGGCAGGCTTCTACGCCAACCACCATCCACTGGCGCTGGAATTTACCGGCAATATCGCTTTTGCCAACGGGGCGAACTTCAATATGCGAGGTATCACGCCGGACGGCGCAGCGGCCAGCTTCGGCATTCTGCGCAATAACCGCTCATACGGCGACCGGCCTAACAGCTATATGGAGGCTGTGGACGCCCAAGACAATTCCTGGAATCTGCCGCAAACGCTGCCCTTGCAGGGCTGGGATGCGCCACGCCAGGCCGATGGCAGCCTGCCCGCGCTGCCCTGGCTGTCCGCACTGCGTTAGCGCAGCTGCCAGCGCCGCACGATCTCGTTCTTGCGGCCATTCGAGGAAATGATGCGGTAGCCCTCGTTGAACAGCTTGCGCGCCTGTTCGCCTTGTGGATGCGTGGTGCTGAAGCCGATGTAGGAACCCATCGGCGTGGCATGGAAAGCCACGCCGACATTATTCACCCGCGCCTGCTGCACGATTGCCGCATCCGTCTTCATCTGATTCGCCATCATCAGTGCCAGGTCAACACGGCCCGCTGACAGCTTGCGCAGATTGGCCTGTTCGCTGTTGGCGCGGTCAAGCACCGCACCGCGCTTTTCGACTTCCGCCAGCGAGGCGGGATATTCATAGCCGTTGACGATACCGATGCGCGTGCCCGGTGCAATCTGCTGTTCCGAGGTGGCGGGCAGTGAGCGGTCGGTGTTGTAGTAATAGCGGGGAAAGACTTCGAACAGCGGTTGATCCGACAGCGCCACGTATCCCTTTTGCTCGGGTGCTGGCGACATGTTAAAGCAGCCCGCCACTGCGCCCTGCATCACATAGGCCTTGCAACGCGCGTATGGCACCACCGTCAGCTTGACGCTTGTATGGACCGCCTCGAAAGCCGCGCGCACCAGATCATTGGCATAGCCGCTGCCATCCGGCCCGGACCAGGGCACTGCCGCATCTTCCACCATGATCTCGATCGGAGCGCCTGCCTGTGCGGCCGGCGGCGCTGCGGCAGCGGTGGTGGCGGCAAGCCAGAGCGGCAGCAGCGAGGCTCGCAGCATATTTCGTTCTTTCTTCCTTGGCAAAAGAGTGTGCACATTGTAGACCAGGATGTCGCTGGAATGTTTGTTTAGTAAACTTGATAAACAACGGTGATTTCAGGCCCTTCGATACGCTGGGACGTACGTTTATTGGCTAAGATGGAGCGATAACTAAACAGGAGACATAATGGGTATTCGCAGCAAGTTCGGCCTGGCGCTGCTCGCGCTGGTGGCCGCGGCATCGCATGCGGCGCAGCAGGGCAGCCCGGCAGCCGCCGTCAATGTATTCATCGGCACCGGCGGCGATGGCCACACCTTCCCCGGCGCCACGCGTCCGTTCGGCATGGTCCAACTGAGCCCGGACACCCAGGTCCGCCACTTCAAACAGAGTTATCCCTGGGCGGCAGGCTACCGTTACGAAGACAACTCCATCCTCGGCTTCTCGCATACCCACTTCTCCGGCAGCGGTCACTCCGATCTCGGCGACATTCTGCTGATGCCCTACAGCGGCGACACGAAGCTGGAACCGGGCTATCCGGAGCGCCCCTTCAGCGGCTACCGTTCGCGCTTCCGCCACGAAGACGAACGCGCGGAGCCGGGCTACTACGCCGTGCGCCTGCAGGATAACGACGTCAGTGTCGAACTGACCGCCAGCGAGCGGGTAGGCCTGCATCGCTACCACTACGACAAGGGTGCGGACGCCAAGGTGATCCTGGATCTGCGTCAAAGCATTTACGATTACAACGGCAAGAACCTGTGGTCCTCGATGCGCGTCCGCGACAACAGCACCATTACCGGCATGCGCGTCACGCGCGGCTGGGCACCGGGACGCCAGCTGTATTTCGCGATGAAGTTCTCGCGCCCCATCGCCGGCCGCGCGCTGTACAACCGCGAAGAGGGCGTCGAGTACAAAGGCTTCGCTGCGCCGGGCAAAACGCCGTCCGAAAAGATTTACGTGGAAGGCAAGGCCCTGGTTGGTGCACTGGACTTCGGTGTACCGGCCGATGGCACGCTGATGGTAAAGGTCGCGCTGTCCGCCGTCAGCGAAGACGGCGCGCTAGCGAATCTGGAAGAAATGCCGGGCTGGGACTTTGACGCGGAACGCAACCGCGCCAGCAAAGCCTGGAACGATGCCCTGTCCGCCGTGGTAGTCGAAGCGCAGGAACCAATGCGCACCATGGTCTACACCAGCCTGTATCACGCCATGCTGGCGCCAAGCCTGTTCATGGACCGCGACGGCCAGTATCGCGGCCCGGATAACCAGGTGCACAAGGCCAAGGGTTTCAGCTTCCATTCCACCTTCTCGCTGTGGGACACCTACCGCGCTCTGCATCCTTTGCTGACGCTGATCCAGCCGGAACAGCAGAACGTCGACTTCGTGCGCTCGCTGATCGTGTCGCAGCAGGAAAGCCCCTACGGCATCCTGCCGGTATGGCAGTTCAATGGCCTGGAAACCTGGTGCATGATCGGCTACCACGCGGTGCCGGTGATTGCGGACGCCTACATGAAGGGCCTGAAAGGCTTCAGCGCCGATGAAGCGCTGGCCGCGATGACCGCCAGTGCCGAATACGGTCCTTATGGCGGCCTGGAACACTATATGAAGCTGGGCTATGTGCCGATCGACCTGGAGCCGGAAGCGGCATCCAAGACCGTCGAATATGCTTTCGACGACTGGACCATCGCGCGCATGGCCGAGAAGATGGGCAAGAAGGATATCGCCGCCCGCTACTACAAGCGCGCCCAGAATTACCGCAATGTGTTCGACACCAAAACCGGCTTCATTCGCGCTCGCAAATCGACGGGCGAATTCCGCGAGCCCTTCAATCCCGTGCTGTCCAACTTCGGCAGCGATTACACCGAAGGCAGCGCGTGGCAATATTCCTGGTATATGCCGCACGATAACGCCGGTCTGATCTCCATGCTGGGCGGCGATGCGGCAATGGCGGCGAAGATCGACCAGGTATTTGATGCCAAGGTCGATGCGAACGTGTACGCGCATATGGAAGACATCTCCGGCCTGATCGGCCATTACGCCCACGGCAACGAGCCATCGCATCATGTAGCCTACCTGTACAACTACGCCGGTGCACCGTGGAAGACTCAGGCGCGCCTGGGCCAGATCGTCGCCAGCCAGTACAGCGCCAAGCCGGACGGTCTGGCGGGCAATGACGATCTGGGTCAGATGTCGGCCTGGTTCACCTTTACCGCCCTGGGCTTCTATCCCGTAGCGCCGGGCAGCAATGAATACGTGATCGGACGTCCTTTCGTGGACAAGGCCGTGCTGAACCTGCCAAACGGTAAGCACTTCACCATCCGCGCCGAGCAATTGAGCGCAACGAATGTGTATGTCGGCAGTGTCACGCTGAACGGCAAGCCGCTGCAGCGCAGCTTCCTGCGCCATGAAGACATTACCGCAGGCGGCGAGCTGGTGTTCCGCATGCAGGCAACGCCGAATACCGACTGGGGCCGCGACCACAAAGCCCGTCCATACACGCAGACGGCTTACCAATGATGAAATTCGGACTGGTACTCGCCCTGGCCGCGCCGCTGGCCGGGGCACAAATGGTTGGCAAGGTGGCCGATCCCGTGGAGTGGGTCAATCCCCTCATGGGCACGGCCAGCAGCATGGAAATGTCGAACGGGAATACCTATCCGACCATTGCCGTCCCGTGGGGCATGAACTTCTGGACGCCGCAGACCGGCAAGATGGGCAATGGCTGGGCCTACACCTACGGCGCGGACAAGATCCGTGGCCTGAAGCAGACGCACCAGCCGTCGCCTTGGATGAACGACTACGGCCAGTTTGCCGTCATGCCCATCACCGGCGCCAAGCGTTTCAACGAAGACGACCGCGCCAGCTGGTTCTCGCACAAGGCGGAAGTCTCGAAGCCTTATTACTACAGCGTGTATCTGGCCGATTCCAACGTCACTGCCGAAATCGCGCCGACGGAGCGTGCTGCCCAGTTCCGTTTCAGCTTCCCGCAGTCCGAGAAAAATTATGTGGTGGTGGATGCCTTCGACAAAGGCTCCTACATCAAGATCCTGCCCGATCAGCGCAAGGTGATTGGCTACAGTACCCGCTATGCGCGCGGCCCGCTGCCGGCCAACTTCCGCAACTACTTCGTGATGGTGTTCGATAAGCCCTTCACTTCGGCCGACGTCTGGAGCGGCAAGCAGCTGACCGAGGGCGGTCTGGAAATGACGAGCGACCACAGTGGCGCCATTGTCGGTTTCAAGCCGGGCGAGCAAGTGCACATGAAGGTGGCGTCATCCTTCATCAGCGACGAGCAGGCCGAGCTCAATCTCCAGCGCGAACTGGCGAACGACGATTTCGACGCCACGCGCGCCAAAGCCAAGGCGGCATGGAATCGTGTTTTGAGCCGCGTGGAAGTGGAGGGCGGCAGCATCGACCAGATGCGCACCTTCTATTCGAGCCTGTACCGCATGGTGCTGTTCCCGAACAAGCTGTATGAGCTCGACGCGAAGGGGCAGCCGATTCACTGGAGCCCATACAACGGCCAGACTCTGCCCGGCTATATGTTTGCCGGAACCGGATTCTGGGACACCTTCCGTGCGCTCTACCCCTTCCTGAATCTGGTCTACCCCTCGATCAACCGCGAAATGCAGGCGGGCCTGGCCAATGACTTCAAGGAAGGCGGCTGGCTGCCAGAGTGGTCCAGTCCCGGTCTTGCCAACGTCATGATCGGCAATAACTCGGCCGCCGTCGTGTCGGATGCATGGATAAAAGGTATTCGCGGTCAGGACATCGACACTTTATGGCAAGCGCTCAAGCACGGCGCCGGCAACGAAGGCCCGATGCCAGCGGTGGGCCGCTTCGGCGTCAAGTATTACAACGAGCTTGGTTACGTGCCATACGACGTGAAGATCAACGAGAACGCCGCGCGCACGCTGGAATATGCCTACGACGATTTCGCCATCTACCAGCTGGGCAAAGCGCTTGGCAAGCCGGAATCGGAAATCGGCATCTACGCTCAGCGGGCCATGAACTACAAGAAGCTGTTCGATCCCGAAACAGGTCTGATGCGCGGCCGGAACAAGGACGGCAGCTTCCAGTCGCCGTTCAATCCCTTCAAATGGGGCGATGCTTTTACTGAAGGCAATAGCTGGCACTACACCTGGTCCGTGTTCCATGACGTCGATGGCCTGATCAAGTTGATGGGCGGACGCGAAGCCTTCGTCGACAAGCTCGATACCGTCATGAAGCTGCCGCCAGTCTTCGACGAAAGCTACTACGGCGAGGTAATTCACGAAATCCGCGAAATGCAGATCGCCAATATGGGCCAGTACGCCCACGGCAACCAGCCGATCCAGCACATGCTCTATCTGTACAACTACGCGGGTGCGCCATGGAAGGCGCAGTACTGGATTCGTGAAACGCTGAACCGCATGTACCGTGCGACGCCGGATGGCTATTGCGGCGATGAGGATAACGGCCAGACCTCGGCCTGGTATGTGTTCTCCGCGCTGGGCTTCTATTCCGTCACGCCGGCCGTCGGCCAGTACGTGATTGGCGCGCCGCTGTTCCAGCACGCTACGCTGCATCTTGAAAACGGCAAGGACGTGCGTATCAACGCGCCGGCCAACGATGCCGACAAACGCTACATTGAGTCCGCGCGTCTGAATGGACGCCCGTACACGCGCAACTGGCTGGCGCACGATGAGCTGCTGAAGGGCGCTACACTCGACTTCAATATGTCGGCCGTGCCGAACAAGCAGCGCGGCACAGCACCGGACGATGCTCCCTATTCCTTCTCGCGCGAGACGCAGCATGAGCGAGCCCACTGACCCGGTCACGATTCGCACCATTGCGCAGCACACCGGCCGTTCGATCGGCACGGTGTCGCGCGCGCTGAAGAATCAGACCGGCCTGAGCGAAGAAACGCGCGCACTGATAGTCGCCAAGGCGCGCGAACTGGGGTACGACTTCAACAACCTGAAGACGGGGCGCATCCGACGCATCGCATTTTTGCTGCATTCCCAGCACAGCACTTTGGCTGCCAGTCCCTTCTATTCGCCCGTGCTGCATGGCGCGGAAGCGGCCTGCCGCAAGGAAGGGATTGCGCTCTCGCTGTTCGCGGTCAATCCGGCCGAGCCGGTGGCGGAGCTGATTCGCCTGCACCAGCCGGATGCGATTCTGTGCGCCGGCTATTTCGAGCCGGAGGTGCTGGCAGCGCTGCGCGCCAGCGGCAAGCCGATGGTGCTGGTCGATATGCGCCTGCAGGGCTACACCTCGGTCAACGCCGATCACCATCTGGGCGGCTATCTCGCCACCCGTCACCTGATCGAGAGTGGACGCAAACGCATTGCCATGCTTTCCGGTCCGCTGTCGCACTACAGCATTCAGCAGCGTGTGCGCGGATTCCGCAAGGCGCTGTACGAGGCGCGGCGCCTGGCCGATCCCGATCTTGAGGTGACCTTGCCCGGCATTGGCGACCGGGATCAGGCCGTGCGCGATGCGATGGCCGGTCTGCTGGCGATGACCCAGCGTCCCGATGCGCTGTTCTGCTACAACGACAGCACGGCGCTGGCGGCGATGCGCTACTGCCTGGATGCAGGACTCAAGATTCCGCACGATCTTGCCATCGTCGGCTTCGACGATATCAGCGCGGCAGCGATGGCGGTGCCGCCGCTGTCGAGCGTCAGCACCGACAAGGAAGCGTTGGGCGCGGCCGGTGTCGAGTTGCTGATGCAAACGGATACCAGCCAGGTACTGGAGAAAATTCTCGCGGTGCGCCTGGTCGTGCGCGAGAGCAGTAATGATGACTAAACCACGGATGACCAGATGACCCAGGCTTTCCCCGATTTCTTCGCGCGTTCCACACTGCATAACCATGTTGCGCAGACAATGTCCTTCTATTACCCGCGCTCTATCGATCCGAGCGGCGGCTTCTATCATTTCTTCAAGGACGACGGCACGGTCTACGACGCGGCGACACGCCATCTGGTGTCGAGCACACGCTTTGTGTTCGTGTATGGGATGGCTTACCGCCACTTCCAGCGGCCGGAGTATCTGCAGCAAGTGCGGCACGGCGTCGATTTCCTGCGCAATGTGCACCGCAATCCTGAAACGGGCGGCTACACCTGGCTGTTGAAGTGGCAGGACCGCAAGGCTGAAGTGCTGGATGCGGAAAACCACTGCTACGGTCTGGCCTTTGTGCTGCTGGCGTATTCCCATGCACTGATGGCGGGCGTGGAAGAAGCGCGCGGCTATATCGAAGAAACGTTCGCGCTGATGGAGCGCCGCTTCTGGGAACCGGAGCATGGTCTGTATGCCGACCAGGCCAGCGCGGACTGGTCGGAGGTGTCGTCCTATCGCGGCCAGAACGCCAATATGCATGCCTGCGAAGCCTTGCTGGCCGCGTACCAGGCTACTGGCCAGGTGCATCTGCTGCGCCGCGCCGAACTGCTGGCCTGGAATATTACGCAGCGCCAGGCGGAACGCGCCAACGGCATGATCTGGGAACACTACAAGAGCGACTGGTCGGTCGACTGGGAATTCAATCTGCACGACAAGGCCAACCTGTTCCGTCCATGGGGCTACCAGCCGGGCCATTTGACCGAGTGGAGCAAGCTGCTGCTGCAACTGGAAGAACATGGCGCGCATCTTCAGCGCGATCCATCCTGGCTCCTGCCTGCCGCACAGAAGCTGTTTGCCATTGCGCTGGACAAGGCCTGGGACCATCAGCATGGCGGCATCCATTATGGTTTCGCGCCGGACGGCAGCATTTGCGATGCGGATAAATATTTCTGGGTGCAGGCTGAAACACTGGCTGCTGCCGCGCAGCTGGCCGCGCGCACCGGCGATCCCCTTTACAAGACCGTGTACGAAAAGCTGTGGAAGTACAGCTGGACGCATTTTGTTGATCACGAATACGGCGCCTGGTATCGCATCCTGACCGCCGATAACCGCAAATACTCGGACGAGAAAAGCCCGGCAGGCAAGGTGGACTATCACACCATGGGCGCCTGCTACGACATCATGCGCGCCTGGAGCAAGCATGGCTGACGGCGCGCGCTTTGTCTGCGCCGGTGAGGCGCTGACCGACATGATCCGCCATGACGGCGATGTGTGGCATAGCCGCGTCGGCGGCTCGACCTGGAATGTGGCGCGGGCTTTGGCGGCGCTGGGTGCGCCGACGGCGTTTGCGGGCGCCATCAGCCAGGACGTGTTTGGCGACGCGCTGTGGCAGGCCAGCGAGGCGTCCGGACTGGATTTACGCTATCTACAACGCTATGCGCGCCCGCCGCTGCTGGCGATAGTGCATTCGACCACGCCGCCGGATTATTTCTTCGTCGGCGAGAACAGCGCCGATCTGTATTTCGACGCGCATACGCTGCCCGCCAACTGGCTGCACGATGCGCGCTGGCTGCATTTCGGCGGCATCAGCCTGGCACGCCAGCCGCTTGCCGACAAACTGGTAACGCTGGCCACCGCTGCGCGTGCAGCCGGTGTGCGCATCAGCTATGACCCGAACTTCCGCAAGCTGATGGACGAGCGCTACGACGTCACGCTGCGCGCAATGGCGGCGCTGGCCGATGTTATCAAAGTCTCGGACGAAGACTTGCGCGCGCTGTTCCGTACCGATGACGAAGCGGCAGCGCTGGCGCAACTGCGCGCCATGAATCCTGTGGCCGCCGTGCTGTACACGCGCGGCGGCGAAGGCGCTTCGCTGCTGGCCGGCGCCGGCATGTGGCATGCGCCGGCGCCGCGCATCACTGTTGCGGACACGGTCGGCGCGGGCGACGCCAGCATCGCCGGCCTGGTCTTCAGTCTGGACCATCATCCTGAGCGCGACTGGCAGCAGCATCTTAACTTTGCCGTAGCCTGCGGCGCGGCAGCCTGCTGCGCTCCCGGCGCCCATGCCCCCACCCTTGACGAAGTGGAGAGAATCAATGGAAACATATAGCCCTGTTGCTTCCGCACCGAATGCCGCCGCGTCTGCGCCGACGAACTACCGCAGTGCGTTGTCGATTGTCACACTGCTGTTCTTCATGTGGGGTTCGCTGACGGCGCTGAATGATGTGCTGATCCCGCACCTGAAGGCCGTGTACCAGCTCAGTTATGTGCAGGCGATGATGGTGCAGTGCTGCTTCTTCGGCGCCTATTTCATCGTGTCGCTGCCGGCCGGTATGTTGATCCGCAAGATCGGCTATCAGCGTGGCGCCGTCGCCGGCCTGCTGATCGCCGCGTCCGGCTGCGCGCTGTTCTACCCGGCGGCGAATTCCGGCTATGCCTTGTTCCTGTTTGCTTTCTTCGTGCTGGCGAGCGGCATCACGGTGCTGCAGGTGGCTGCGAATCCTTATGTGGCGGCACTGGGTGAACCGCGCAATGCGTCCAGCCGTATGAGCCTGGCCCAGGCCTTCAATTCGCTGGGCACGACGATTGCGCCTGCGCTGGGCGGCATGCTGATTCTTGCTGGCGGTGCGCTGAGCCACGGCGCGGCGTCTGGCGGTGCGGCGGCGGAAGCATCCACCGTGCAGGGACCTTATCTGGTGCTGGCGGCAGCGCTGCTGGTGCTGGCCGTGCTGTTCTCGCTGGCGCGCCTGCCGCACATCGAAGCGGGCGAACCGCCGGCAGCGGCCCGCGAAGGCTGGGGTGCGCTGCTGGCGCATCGCCACCTCGTGCTGGGCGCAGTGGCGATCTTCCTGTATGTGGGCGGGGAGGTGAGCATCGGCAGCTTCCTGGTCAACTACTTCGGCGAGCCGCAAGTCGCCAGCCTGGCGCCGGCCGATGCGGCGCGCTATGTCAGCTACTACTGGGGCGGCGCCATGATCGGACGCTTCGTCGGCAGCGCGGCCATGCACTACGTGAAGCCGGGTAATGCGCTGGCCTTCAATGCAGCTGCCGTGATCGCGCTGGTGCTGCTGTCGATCTTCAGCCACGGCGGCGTGGCGATGTGGGCGATTCTGGCGGTCGGCCTGTTCAACTCGATCATGTTCCCGACCATCTTCAGCATCGCGCTGAAAGACCTTGGCCACCTGACGGGGCCAGGCTCCGGCCTGCTGTGCATGGCCATCGCGGGCGGCGCCATTGTGCCTCTGCTGCAAGGGGCGGTCGGCGATGCCGCGGGCGTCCAATGGTCCTTCCTCATCCCGGCTGCCTGCTACACCTTCATCCTTTATTACGGGCTGAAATATGCGGGGATTTACGACCGCTAACGGTGCGCTTGCAACGGCGGATCGATGATCCGCCCTACGCGAGGGTAACAATATTCCTGGCCTGGCGTAGGGCGGGTCATTGACCCGCCGCGATCGGCACGTGGCTTAACCGGCTTGAAGAGGAATGATGCCCGGTGTGGCCGTTGGCGTGGAGCAGGGTTCTTCGTCGAAGGCGATGTCGCCGAGGGGATTGGCGAGGCCGTCGGCCTTGATGTCTTTGAAGCCGAACAGCTCGCGGTCCATCAGGTGCGAAGGAACCACCGTCGACAGGGCGGAGAAGGTGCTTTCCACGCGGCCCGGATGTTTCTTTTCCCAGTCGCGCAGCATGGCCTTGATCTGCTTGCGCTGCAGGTTTTCCTGCGAGCCGCACAGGTCGCAAGGAATGATCGGGAAGCCTTTCACGGCCGCATAGCGCTCGGTGTCTTCTTCCTTCACATAGGCCAGCGGACGAATCACCACGTGCTTGCCGTCGTCGGACACCAGCTTGGCCGGCATGCCCTTGATCTTCGCGCCGAAGAACATATTCAGGAAGAAGGTTTCCAGGATGTCGTCGCGGTGGTGGCCCAGGGCGATCTTGGTGCAGCCCAGTTCATCGGCCACGCGGTACAGGATGCCGCGGCGCAGGCGCGAACACAGGGAACAGGTGGTTTTCCCTTCCGGAATCAGGCGCTTGACGATCGAGTAGGTGTCCTGGTTCTCGATGTGGAAGGCCACACCCAGTTCGGTCAGATAGCGAGGCAGCACGTCAGCCGGGAAGTTCGGCTGCTTCTGGTCCAGGTTGACGGCCACGATCTCGAAATTGATGGGCGCGCGCTCGCGCAGCGTCATCAGAATATCCAGCAGGGCATAGGAGTCCTTGCCGCCGGATAGGCAGACCATGACCTTGTCGCCTTCCTCGATCATATTGAAATCGCCGATGGCCTGGCCCACCAGGCGGCACAGGCGCTTGTGCAGCTTGTTGTTTTCGAAGGCCACCTTGTCGGCGGCTTTGGTGTCGACTACGGCGTTCATGCTACGTCCTTGATCTTGAATACTTCCACGCCCACACCCTCGCAATCCGGATAGACATCAGGCTTCATCGTCGATACGCGTGCTGCCAGCACTTTCGGGTGCGCCAGCATGGCCTTTACCACGTCATCCACCAGTGTTTCCTGCAGATGCACGTGGCCCTCGGCCATGCGGCGGGCGATGGTCTCGCGCATGAAGTCGTAATCCACCACTTCATTCAGTTCGTCGTCCTTGGGCGTAGACACGGCCAGCGGAATATACAGGTCCACGTTGATCAGCACGCGCTGCTCGCCCTTCTTCTCGAAATCGTGCACGCCGATATTGATCAGCACTTCGTAATTGCGCAGGAACAGCCGGCGGCAGTCTTGCAGTTGCGGGTGAATGAGGGCGGACAGCATTTTGCGAAAACCTTAAAGTTGAAATTATTTGGCGACGAACATCACGTCGCGTCCCGATGGCTGCAAGTGCTGGCCGCCATCGACAAGTAAAGTGGTGCCGGTCATGGCGCGCGCACTGGCCGCATAGACCACGGCAGCGGCAATGTCCTCCGGCGTGCTGGAACGGCCCAGCGGCGTTTGCTGGTGCGCCTTGGCGAAGCCTTCCTCGCTCTGGTCGCCGGACACCATGGTGATCCCCGGCGCCACGCCCACCATCCTTACCTTGGGCGCCAGCGCCTGCGCCAGCATGGTTTGCGCCGCTTCCAGCGCAGCCTTGGACAAGGTGTAGGACAAAAAATCGGGATTGAGATTATAAAGCTTCTGGTCCAGCAGATTGATGACGACCGCCTCGCCGCGTTCCGGCGTGGCGTCGTACAGCGCATGCGCGAGCAGCACGGGCGCGCCGACATTGGCGTGCATATGCGCGTCCAGCCGCTCGAAACCGAAATCGAAATGGCTGTCGTAATCGAACAGCGACGCGTTGTTGACCACGCAGTGCACGGCGTCCAGCGCCGCTACGGCGCGCGGCAGCAGCTGCTTCACCGCTTCCTGGTCGGACAGGTCGCAATCGAGCGTGACGGCGCGGCGGCCCAGCGCGGCAATCGCCTGCGCCACATCGCGCGCTTCGTCGTGCGAATGGCGGTAATGGACGGCGATGTCCCAGCCCGCCTGCGCCAGCCCGAGGGCAATGGCGCGGCCCAGGCGCTTGCCGGCGCCTGTGACGAGGGCGACGCGTGGCGTGGTCACTGGCTGTGTTGTCGTCATATTAAGTGTCAATCAATTCCGTAGGGTGGGGCGCGCCGATTCGCTACAATGCCGGAATGTCTTTACCAGCACCTTCTTCCGACGCGCTGGCCGCGTCCCAAGCCTTGCAGCAGCAGATCGCCGCCGATATCGCGCAGCAGGGCGGTTCCATTCCATTCTCCCGCTTCATGGAACAGGCGCTGTATGCGCCCGGCCTGGGCTATTACAGCGGCGGTTCCGCCAAGCTGGGAAAAGATGGTGATTTTACAACTGCACCAGAGCTGACGCCGCTGTTCGGGCAAGCCGTGGCGCACGCGGCAGCCGCTATTATCGCCCAAAGCGCGCCGCATATCCTCGAATTCGGGGCCGGCACGGGCAAGCTGGCTTTGGATGTGCTGACCGAGCTGGCTGCCGCCGGCGTGACGGTCGAGAGCTATTCCATTGTCGACCTGTCCGGCGAGCTGCGCGCACGCCAGCAGGAAACCTTGCGCGCCTTCCCACAAGTGCGCTGGCTGGACCGCCTGCCGGAACGCTTTGAAGGCGTGGTGCTGGGCAATGAGGTGCTGGACGCCATGCCGGTCGATATGGTCACGCTGACCGGGCAGGGCTGGCAGGCGCTGCATGTGACCGTGCGCGACGGCGCCTTTGCCTGGGATGCGGTGGCGCCCGATGCCGCTCTCGTCGAGCAGATCGCCCGCCAGATTCCGGACCCGGAAAGCCTGCCGGTCGGCTACGTGACCGAAATCCACGGCGCAGCCTGCGGCTTCATGGCGACGCTGGGCGCCATGCTGGCAGGCGGCCGCGGCGCGGCGCTGCTGTTCGACTATGGTTTCCCGGCGCGCGAATTCTATCTGGGCGACCGCGCTACCGGCACCCTGATGTGCCATTACCGCCACCACTCCCATCCGGACCCGTTCTACTATCCCGGCCTGCAGGACATCACCGCCCACGTCGATTTCACGGCCATGGCGCTGGCGGCCCAGGACGCGGGTGCGGACGTGCTCGGCTATACCAGCCAGGCCGGTTTCCTGATCGGTGTCGGCATCGGCGAGCTGCTGCTGCGCACCGACCCGTCCGACACCATGCGTTACCTTCCGCAGTCGAACGCCCTGCAAAAGCTGGTATCTCCGGCGGAAATGGGCGAACTGTTTAAAGTGCTGACCATCGGTAAAGACGTGGAACTGCCCGCCGAATTGCTGCGCGCGGATCGCGTCCACCGTTTGTAGAGGCGGGCTGCCGCTGATAATATTAAGAGATGGGAAAGATCCACACTCACTATGACAACTTAAAGGTGTCCCGCGGGGCGCCCCAGGAAGTCATACGTGCCGCCTACAAAGCGCTGAGCCAGAAATACCATCCGGACAAAAATCCCGGTGACGAAAAGGCTGCGCGCATCATGGCCATTGTCAATACGGCCTATGGCACGCTGGCTGATCCGGTGCGCCGCAAGGAGCATGACGAGTGGATCGCCCAGGAAGAATGGGAAATCGCCTGGCTGGAGAGCACCAAGCACGACAGCCACCATGCGCCGGCTGAGCCGGGCTGGTCCGATCATCCGGTGGATATTCCGCGCCGCCGCGTGCTGAAGCGCCGCCTCAAGCTGTGGGGTTCGCTGGGCGGCTGCGTGGCGCTGGGCTGGGTGGGCGGCATGCTGACGGTGTCCGAGCCGCGCCAGATGTCGGCCGTGCTGGCGTCCGGCTGGGGCGGCAACAAGCCAACTGCCGAGCTGACGGCGACGGCCACGCCAAGCCGTACTTATCCCCGCGTGGAAAAAGCCCAGAACAGCGATGACGGCTGGGCTGTCGCCAAACCCTATTCCCCGGAACCGAATGTGATGAAGCCGCCGCCGATCAAGGTGGTGACCTTGTCCCAGGTCGTGCTGCCGAGCGCGACGGTCGATTGCGAGCATGAGAGCCCGACCCTGGTGGCGCCGAACGGCGAGCCATGGCCGCAGCAGTCCGGCTATGTGGATGGTTTTCCGGTCGGGAACAAGGGGGAGGATATGCAGCTGACGCTGGACAATGCCGCCAACCCGGCGGCGGTGTTCATCAAGGTCTACGACCTGGAGCGTCACGCCAATGTGCGCTACGCCTTCGTGCAGGCGCACGACAAGCTGATCGTGGATCAGCTCTCCAACGGCAAATACGAAATCCGCTACCAGAACATCGACCTCGGCCCGGACAAGAACGGCTGCGCCGCCCGCCGGGCCAAGCAGGCCGACAGTTAAGCCGGCACGGCGGGTCAATGACCCGCCCTACGATCGTATCGTCACCCCCCGTGCGTCCGATGGGTGTTCCGTAGGGCGGATCATCGATCCGCCGCATCCGCGGCGCATGTTATGGCGCCAGGCCTTCGATCAGTCCCATTTCCGCGCTGGACATCAGGCGGTTGATATCCACCAGAATCAGCATGCGTTCGTCGATGGTGCCGAGGCCGATCAGGTATTCATTGCTGAACGCCGTGCCCATGTCCGGCGCCTGCTTGATCTGGTCCGGCGTCAGGGTGGTCACATCGGACACGCTGTCCACCACCATGCCCACCACGCGGCCATTGATATTCAGGATGATGACCACGGTGAACTGGTCATACACTGGCTCGCCCAGCTTGAACTTGATGCGCATGTCCACCACCGGAATGATGATGCCGCGCAAGTTGATCACGCCCTTGATGAATTCCGGCGCGTTGGCAATGCGGGTCACCGCTTCGTAGCCGCGGATTTCCTGTACTTTAAGGATGTCGATGCCATATTCCTCGGAACCCAGCTTGAAGGCCAGAAATTCGCGGCCCAGCCCATCGGCTCCGGTGGTATGCAGCGCTGCACTGTCTTGCATGGAGTTTCCCCTCCTCAAATAGGTGTTGTCAGAGCGTATCAGAGTTGCAAGCGATTTGCGAGACGGAAAGTTTCGATTGTCACCAGTTTGAATTCTGATTATGCTGGATGTAACGATTCGGCATTTTAAAACAAGGAGATGGTATGGCGGACCCGAACGCCGTTGAGGATGATTGGCTGCTGGAAGAAGACGAAGACGACAAGCAGCCGTCCCTGGCGGCACCCGATCAGCGCCAGTGGCGTGTGTTGATCGTCGACGACGACCAGGACGTTCATGCCGTCACCCGCCTGGCGCTACGCAATGTGAGTTTCAAGGGCCGTGAGCTGGAGCTGTTCTCCGCCTACAGTGGCCGCGAAGCTTTCGACATCCTGCGCGACACGCCTGACATCGCTCTTGTATTACTCGACGTCGTGATGGAAACCGACGATGCCGGCCTGCTGCTGGCGCGCCGCATCCGTGAAGAGCTGCATAATTCCATCGTGCGCGTGGTGCTGCGCACCGGCCAGCCGGGCCAGGCGCCCGAGCAGCGCGTGATCATCGAATACGATATCAACGACTACAAGGCCAAGACCGAGCTCACCACCCAGAAGCTGTTCACCACCGTCATTTCCGCTCTGCGCGCCTACGAAAGCCTGAATATGCTGGAGCGCAGCCGTATCGGGCTCGGCAAGATCCTGGCCGGCGCCACCAATCTCTACCAGATCCATTCCCTGCGCGAATTTGCCTCCGGCGTGCTGAACCAGGTGTCCGCCATCCTCGACGTGGGCGCCGACGGCGTGCTGTGCCTGATGCAGGTGGAAACCGGCGACACCACCGTGGTGGCGGCCACCGGCGGCTATGCGCCGCTGGCCGATGCGGAACAATTGCCGCACTCGCATGAACTGTGGCCGACCATCGCCAAGGCCTTTGCCGAGAAGAAGAGCCAGTTCGACCATCCGGCCAACGTGCTCTACATCCACACCCAGGAAAACCGCGACGTCGCGATTTCCGTCACGCCGCCATGGCCGCTGGCCCAGATCCAGCGCGACCTGCTGGAAGTATTCTGCGAGCGCATCGCCGCCGCTTTCGACAACCTGTATATGTTCGGCCAGCTGCGCAAGGCGCAGGAGGCGACCGTGGTGGCGCTGGCGGATCTCGCGGAATTCCGCGACGGCTGCACCGGCGGCCACGTGCGGCGCGTGCAGCGCCTGTCCTCCGCCATTGCCGCACGCATGAAGGAATGCGGCGTGCAGGACGAGGAACTGACGCCGCAACTGGTCGACATGATCGGCCTCGCCTCCATCCTGCACGACGTGGGCAAGGTGGCAACGCCGGATCACATCCTGCTGAAACCGGGGCCGCACACGGAAGAAGAAAAGGCCCTGATGCAAACCCATGCCGCCGTCGGCCGCAGCGTGCTGGAACGTGCCGCCAATATGGTGGACGGCGTCAGCTACCTGACTTACGGCGCCGAAATCGCGGGTGCGCACCACGAGCATTTCGATGGCCAGGGTTATCCGAATGGCTTGAAAGGCAAGGACATCCCGCTGTCGGCGCGCATCGTGGCGGTGGTGGACGTGTTCGACTCGCTGCTGCATGAGCGTCCTTACAAGGAGCCATGGCCGTATTCGGACGTGATGAGCTATATCACGGCCCGCCGCGGCAAGCAGTTCGATCCGGACGTGGTGGATGCCTTGCTGGACGTGATCGGCAAGGATCCCAAGTTGGGCATGGATTAAAAGGTTGTGGCGGCGCTGCCGCGTACAGCAGCGCCAAACTCACCAATTCTCACTGCGACGTAATATACTGGGGACAGCCCTTGAGAGGGGGACTGTCCCCGTTTACGTTGAAATATCATGAATGAACTGAAGGGCCTCAGCGCGCTGATCATCGAGCCGCACCCTGGCATGCGCGCCAGCCTTCACAATATGCTGAACCTGTGCGGCCTGAGCCGTATCGACGATGCGTCGAGCTCGGGCCAGGCTATCCGCGCCCTGGAAAACAAGGTCTACGACCTGATCCTTTGCGAATACGATCTTGAAACCGGCCAGGACGGCCAGCAGATGCTGGAAGACTTGCGCCACCACCGCTTGATCAACGCCTCCACCATGTTCTTCATGGTCACCGGCGAAGGCCAGTTCAGCAAGGTGGTCAGCGCCGCCGAACTGATGCCCAGCGATTACATCCTGAAGCCTTTCGCGGCCGACAATATGATGGACCGCATCTGGCGCGCGCTGGATCGCCGCAATGCGCTGCTGCCGGTTTATCAATTGATTGAGCTGGGCGACTTTGCCGCCGCGCTGGAAGCTTGCGAGGCGGGCGAGATGGCGCAGCCGCGCTTTGCCGCCGACTTCATGCGCCTGCGTGCCGAAATGCATTTGCAGCTGGGCGAGCCGGAACTGGCCGAGCCGATTTATGCGGAGTTGTGGGACACCCGCCATATCCACTGGGCACGCCTGGGCCAGGCCAAGACCCTGTTTCTGCGCGAGCGCTACGACGAAGCGCGCCAGATGCTGGAAGAGCTGCTGGGCCAGAACGCGCGCTTCCTCGATGCCTATGACTGGCTGGCAAAAACCCACGAAGCCAATGGCGACCTGCCTGCCGCGCAAGCCGTGCTGAACGATGCGGTGGAATTGTCGCCGCATGCCGTGCGCCGCTTGCGCCGTCTGGGCGAGGTGGCGCTGGAGGCGGGCGATGTCGATGCCGCTGAACGCGCCATGAAACAAGTGGTCAGCAAGGCGCGCTACTCGGAGTTTCGAAATCCGGAAGACCACGCGCGGCTGGCGCAGACGCTGGTGAAGAAGGGTGATCCGGTGCAGGCGGCGGCCGTGATTCGCGATCTGGATAAATCGCTGGCGGGGCAGAAGAACACGGAAGTATGCAGCGCCATTTCGTCCGCCATGCTGCACGAGTACACCGGCAATGAAGCGCGCATGAATGCATCGATCGACAGCGCGCTGGCGGGCTGCAAGCGCGCCACCGGCCTGTCGAACGAAATCAAGATGGAGCTGGCGCGTACCTGTCTGGAAGTGGGCAAGGAAGAACAGGCGGCCGATGTGATGCGCGATGTGATGCGCAACGCGGCCAGCAATGCCGCCATGGCCAAGGCGGTGCGCATGATGGAGCAGGCCGGGCACGGCGAGCTGGCCACGCGCCTCGCCAACGAAAGCCGCACCGAGGTCGGCGATATGGTGGCGGAAGGTGCGCGCCTGGCAAAGGAAGGCGACTTCCGCGGTGCGGTGGACCTGATGGCGGAAGCGGTGGCCAAGCTGCCCGACAATCCGCAAGTGGTGTTCAATGCCGCGGTGGCGGTGCTCAAATGCCTGGAGAACACCGGCTGGGACGAACATCTGGGCCAGTACGCGCTGGACTATATTGCCAGCGTGCGCCGCCTCGATCCGGTCAATCCCAAACTGAATGCCCTGGTCAATCTGCACCAGGACATATTGAAGAAATACAACATCCGTCCCGGCCGCCGGCGCGAACCTGGCGTGCGCATAGCGATATAAGAGCAATGCCGCTTGCTCGGCGCTACAATGGCTTGCATTAGCCTACAACCATAACAGTAATGCCACATTCCCATGACGAGCAGCGGCCCGTACGCGCCCTGCTGCTGAAGAAGCTATGCAGCGACGATGAAGGCCTGTTCGCGCTCGGCGTCTCGGTAGCACGTGTGGTGCAGCTGGCTGACTCGGATGACCAGGGCACGCAAAGCCTGGCCTACTACGTTCTGTCCGACGTCGCGCTGACCCAGAAGATCCTGCGTCTGGCGAACACGCCGCAGTACCGCACCGCAGCCGGTACGCCGGTAACCACCATTTCCCGCGCGATTTCGCTGCTTGGTTTCGATACCGTGAAGACCACCGCGCTGGCCATGCTGCTGGTCGATACGCTGGCCAACAGCAAGCATGCGCAAAGCGTGCGCGTGGAACTGGAGGCGGCGCTGTGCGCCAGCCTGGTGGGACGCGAGCTGGCGCGGCGCAGCCCTTACCAGAAGGCGGAAGAGGCGGCGATTGGGGCGCTGTTCAAAAACATCGGTCCGCTGGTGATCGCCTCGCGCGAGCATGAGCGCTTCCGCGAAATCGCGCAGCTGATGGCGACCGGCCAGCATACGCAGGCGCAGGCCTCGCAGATGATTCTGGGTTCGACGTACGACACGCTGTCGGCCGCAATTCTGAAGGAGTGGAAGATCCCTGATGTGATCGTGCGCTCGACAGGGCCGCTGCCGCCGGGCGCGCAAAAGCTGCCGATCGACCGCGCCGAGTGGATGCGCATGGTGGTGAGCTTCAGCATGGATGCGGCGCGCGCGGTGACGCGCAGGTCCGGTCCCGCTGCGGACGATGCGCGCTTGCTGACGCAGCGCTTCGGCGTGGCGCTGGCTATGGAGAAGGAAGACGTCGAACAGCTGTTCTTCACCGTCCGCCGCAATATGGATGCGCTGCTGGATTCCATGCAGCTCGGCGCGCAGGAAGAACCGGAAGAGGAAGTCCACGAAGGTTTGCCGAATGTGCTGGCGCTGGCCACCATGGACGCGGGCCAGAGCGAGCAGGAGGGCATTTACCCCAGCGGCAAGCCATTCCATGCGCGCGAACTGCTGCTGGCCGGCGTGCAGGAAGTGACGCAGATGCGCGCGGCAGGACGCAGCAAGGTCAATGAACTGATCCAGGCGGTGCTTGAGACGCTGTATCGCAGCATGGGCTTCCGCTTTGCGACGGTGGCGCTGAAGGATGTGAAGAGCGGCCAGTTCCGCGCCCGTATCGCGCTCGGCGAGCGGCATGTGGAACGCGCGGCGGCTTTCGCTTTCCCCTTGCAGGGTAAGGATTTGTTCCATCTGGCGATGGACAACGATGCGGATCTGATGATCGCCGATGCGACGGTGCCGAAGATCCGCGATCTGCTGCCGGACTGGCATCTCAAACTGCTGCCCGATGCGCGCAGCTTCATCGTGCTGCCGCTGGTGGTGCAGGGCGTGCAGCTTGGCCTGTTCTACGCCGACCGCGCGCATCCCGCCCCGGAAGGCGTGCCGCCGGATGAGACTTCCCTGATCCGCGCCCTGAAAGGCCAGGTGCTGGTAGCCCTGACGCCGTGAGGGCGGCGGCGCAATGAGCCGCGGTTTGCAAGCGCAAGCGTGAAGGGGCGGGCGCCGTCTCCGCGCCGTCATGTCGCGTGCGGATTCCGGGATCAAAACGGCAGCGCGCGACAGGGCGGCGGAGGCTGTCGAAAATGCAACTTAAAAACAACACTTGCAAAGTTGCAGGTGCAGCCCTTACAATCTCGCCCCGAAGCGGACGTCAGTGCCGCAGTGCAGAAAACTGCATTGTGTGTGTTGACAGTCTTTTGTAATTGCTTCATACTCTGCGGTTCCTTCGCGGAGGGGTGGCCGAGTGGTTAAAGGCAGCAGACTGTAAATCTGCCCTCTTATGAGTACACTGGTTCGAATCCAGTCCCCTCCACCAAAACAAGGAACAGAGTGAATGTAAGACGGACCTCGCGGGTGTAGCTCAATGGTAGAGCTGAAGCCTTCCAAGCTTAAGACGAGGGTTCGATTCCCTTCACCCGCTCCAGTATGGCCTGCATTGCATAAGCTTTAACAAGCATCAAATAAGCCCTTGTAGCTCAGTGGTAGAGCACTCCCTTGGTAAGGGAGAGGCCACGTGTTCAATCCACGTCAAGGGCACCAGAATTCTGCAGTAAATCTATCTGATAGTCGGGCGCGTGCCCAGCAACTCAACATTGTTAGGAGTCTAAAATGGCAAAAGAAAAGTTCGAGCGGACTAAGCCGCACGTGAACGTTGGCACCATCGGTCACGTTGACCATGGTAAGACCACCCTGACCGCTGCAATCGCAACCGTTCTGTCGAAGAAGTTCGGCGGCGAAGCGAAAGCTTACGACCAGATCGACGCTGCTCCTGAAGAAAAAGCACGCGGCATTACCATCAACACCGCACACGTTGAATACGAGACCGCAACCCGTCACTACGCTCACGTTGACTGCCCAGGCCACGCCGACTACATCAAGAACATGATTACCGGTGCTGCGCAGATGGACGGCGCGATCCTGGTTTGCTCCGCAGCTGACGGCCCAATGCCTCAGACCCGTGAGCACATCCTGCTGGCGCGTCAGGTTGGCGTTCCTTACATCATCGTGTTCCTGAACAAGTGCGACCTGGTGGACGACGCTGAACTGCTGGAACTGGTGGAAATGGAAGTGCGCGAGCTGCTGTCCAAGTACGAGTTCCCAGGCGACGACCTGCCAATCATCAAGGGTTCGGCACGTATGGCCCTGGAAGGCGCTGCTGGCGAAATGGGCGAAGACTGCATCATGCGTCTGGCCGATGCACTGGACACCTACATCCCAACCCCAGAGCGCGCTGTTGACGGCACCTTCCTGATGCCAGTGGAAGACGTGTTCTCGATCTCCGGCCGCGGTACCGTGGTGACCGGTCGTGTTGAGCGCGGCATCATCAAGGTCGGCGAAGAAATCGAAATCGTTGGTATCGTTGACACCGTCAAGACCACCTGCACCGGCGTGGAAATGTTCCGCAAGCTGCTGGACCAGGGTCAAGCCGGCGACAACGTTGGTCTGCTGCTGCGCGGCACCAAGCGTGAAGACGTTCAGCGTGGTCAGGTTCTGGCGAAGCCAGGCTCGATCAAGCCGCACGCCCACTTCACCGGCGAGATCTACGTTCTGTCGAAAGATGAAGGCGGCCGTCACACCCCGTTCTTCAACAACTACCGTCCACAGTTCTATTTCCGTACCACCGACGTGACCGGCTCCATCGAGCTGCCGAAGGACAAGGAAATGGTTATGCCTGGCGATAACGTGTCGATCACCGTCAAGCTGATCTCCCCGATCGCTATGGAAGAAGGTCTGCGCTTCGCAATCCGCGAAGGCGGCCGTACCGTTGGCGCCGGCGTTGTTGCCAAGATCATCGACTAATTAGTTTTCTTAGTCTGAATCAAACGGGCCGGCATATGCTATTATGTCGGCCCGTCGCTGTATTTACTTATATTGCCGGTACTTTAACGTTGCCGGTTCGTTCTTTTTAAGGAAATAGCATGTCCGCTCCAAACCAAAAGATCCGTATCCGCCTGAAGGCTTTCGACTACAAGCTGATCGACCAGTCCGCACTGGAAATCGTTGACACCGCCAAGCGCACCGGCGCTGTGGTGAAGGGTCCAGTTCCTCTGCCAACCCGTATCCAGCGTTACGACGTGCTGCGTTCCCCGCACGTGAACAAAACTTCGCGCGACCAGTTCGAAATCCGCACCCACCAGCGTCTGATGGACATCGTGGACCCAACCGACAAGACCGTTGACGCGCTGATGAAGCTGGACCTGCCAGCTGGCGTGGACGTCGAAATCAAACTGCAGTAATTCGGTTTCGGCAGGCGGCCCTATGCCGCCAGCCACAGAAAGGCCGGTCCGCTCGTGCGGGCCGGCCTTTTTCATTTGGGGTTCCGGATGAATGAATACGAACTGACGGGCCGCGCGCGCAGCCATGTACAGCAGCTGTCGCAGCCGCGCTTTGCCGCGCAGCCCGTGGTGGCGCAGGCTTTCCTGGCGATGCGCGAGGCGGCGCTGGAAGATGGCATCGATATGCTGCCTTGCGCCTCCTTTCGTCCGCTGGAAGGCCAGCTGGGCATCTGGAACCGCAAGTTCTCCGGCGAAGCCACGCTGCGCGGCCAGGACGGCGCGCCGCGCGAGTTTGCGGCGCTGTCGCAGGAGGGGCTGGTGTGGGCGATTCTCGGCTGGTCCGGCCTGCCGGGCGCCACGCGCCGTCACTGGGGCACGGATATCGATGTGTTCGACCGCGCCTCGCAGCCGCCCGGCTATAAGGTGAAGCTGCTGCCGGAGGAGGTCGCGCCGGGCGGCGTCTACGAACGCCTGCACGCATGGCTGGACGTGAACATCGGCCGGTTTGGTTTCTTCCGGCCGTACCGCAGCTACCGCGGCGGCATGTACGCCGAACCGTGGCACCTGAGCCACCTGAGCGCCGCCCAGGCCGCGCTGGCGGCATTCGACATCGATATGGTGGTGCGCGCCATCCGCGATGCTGATATGCTGGGCCGCGAACTGGTGCTTGATATGCTTCCCGAGATCTTTCGCAGGCACGTTCTAAACATAGAGGAGCGGTGATGAAAACGGCAATCATGATGCTCGCGCTGGCCCTGGTCGCCGGCTGCGGCAAAAAGAATCCTGCGGATCAGGCGAGCCAGGATATCAAGGCGATGGGCGCCCAGCGCGACAAGACGAAAGACGCGCTGAAGGAGCTGGAGGACAGCCAGAACAAGGCGAAGGAAGCCGCTGACAAGGCCGGTGACGAGAAGCAGTGAGCAAGGCGATTCTGATCGTCGAGGACGAAGCGGCCATTGCCGACAGCATCGCCTTCGCACTGCGCAAGGATGGCTTCGAGCCGCAGCATGTCACACTGGGTGAGCCGGCGCTTGATGCCGCACGCGCCACACCGCCGGCGCTGGTGATTCTCGATGTCGGCTTACCCGATATCAGCGGCCTCGAAGTGTGCCGCCGCCTGCGGCAGTTCGCCGATGTGCCGGTGATCTTCCTGACCGCGCGCAGCGACGAGATCGACCGCATTGTCGGCCTCGAAATCGGCGCCGACGATTACGTGACCAAACCATTTTCGCCGCGCGAGCTGGTGGCGCGCGTGCGCGTGATCCTGCGCCGCGCGGGCGCAAACGCAGGCGCCGCGCCTGCCGCTTCATCCGCGCTTGCGCCTTCGGCTGCGCCGCGCGCCGCGGCCGGCTTTGAACTGCGTGCAGCCGAAGCCCGCGTGCTGTACAGCGGCCGTCCGCTGGACCTCACGCGCTACGAATACCTGCTCCTGAAAACACTGATCGAACACCCCGGCCACGTGCTGTCGCGCGCACAGCTGATGGACCGCGTCTGGGCCGATGCGCCCGACACGCTGGACCGCACCGTGGACGCCCACATCAAATCGCTGCGCGCCAAAGTGCGTGCCATCGATCCCGGCGCCGATCCGATCCAGACCCATCGCGGCATGGGTTACAGCCTGCCGCCCGCATGAAGATCGGCCTGCGCATCCTGCTAGGCTACTTCCTGATCGTTGGCCTGGCCGCATGGTTCCTGCTGAACGTGTTCGTGGAAGAGGTCAAACCCGGCGTGCGCTCCACGCTGGAAGACACGCTGCGGGAAACGGCGCAGCTGCTGGCCGAAGTCGTTGCCGCCGACCTGCGCGACGGTAATTCGGAAGCCTCGCTACAGGCCACGATGGGCGGCGTCGCAAGACGCGAACTCGATTACCGCATCACGATCACGGATGCGCAAGGCATCGTGCGTTTCGATTCCGAGAACAAGCATGTGGGCCAGGACTACTCGCAATGGAACGACATCTATCGTACTTTGCGCGGCCAGTACGGTGCGCGCATGACACGCGATGACCCGGCGGATGAGCGCAGCGTGGTGATGTATGTCGCGGCGCCGGTGCGGGATGGCCAGCGCCTCATCGGCGTGCTGACCGTCGCCAAGCCCATCTCCAGCGTGCAGGCGATTGTCGAGCGCAGCCAGCGCCGCATGCTGCGCTATGGCGCCGTGCTGCTTGGACTGTCCCTGTTGATCGGCGCAGCGGTGACCTGGCGTATGGCGTATCGGGTCGGCAAGCTGATGGACTATGTGGAAGCCGTGCTGGCCGGCCGCAAGGCAGTGCTGCCAACCCTGGGCAGCAGCGAAATCAGCACGCTGGGCCGCGCCATGGACGCCATGCGCGCCAAGCTGGAAGGCAAGGAATATGTGGAAACCCTGATGCATACGCTGGCCCACGAACTGAAAAGCCCCATCGCCGCGATCCAGGCATCGGCCGAGCTGCTGGAAGAGGACATGTCGGTGGAAGAGCGGCGCCACTTCCTCGCCAATATCCAGGGCCAGAACGCGCGCCAGCGGCAGCTGATCGACAAGCTCCTCGCCCTGGTGCGAGTGGAAAAACAGCAGGGCCTGGAAGCGGAGGAAGTGGTCGATGTGACGGCGCTGCTGCAGGACGTAGCCGGCGACTTCCGCGCCCGCGCGGCCGAGCGCGCCGTGACGCTGGACACCACAGCAGCAGGGCAGCTGCGCGTCCACGGTGATCCGCTGCTGCTGCGCCAGGCCATCGGCAACCTGCTGGACAACGCCATCAGCTTCGCACCTCCGCACAGTGTGGTGCGCATGGCAGCGCAGCGGCGTGACGCGGCGGTCGACATCACAGTCAGCGACAGCGGCGCCGGCGTGCCGGACTACGCCGAACAGCGTATCTTCGAGCGCTTCTATTCGCTGCCGCGTCCCAATGGCGCCAAGAGCACGGGCCTTGGCCTGCCCTTCGTGCGCGAAGTCGCGGCCCTGCATGGCGGCAGCGTGCAGGTGACCAACGCGGAGCAGGGCGGCTGCCGCGCCACCTTGCGGCTGCCGGCGCAGCCGGTGTCCTGACTTCACACAGAACGCATCATCAGCGCATATTCGCTTTCTACACTGGCGCAACCTTAACAACAGAAAGCGCCACCCATGCAAAAGAAACTCGCCATCAAGGTATGCATCATCGGATTGCTGATGCTGCTGCTTGGTGTACCACTGCTGATGATCGAGTCGACCATCAATGAACGTATGCGCTACCGCGACGAGGCGGCGCAGAGCATCGCGAACGGCTCGGTGGGACAGCAGCAGGTATATGGTCCCGTGCTCGTCATCCCCTACGACGAGGCCTACAACGCGGAAGAGAAAGCCGGCGACAAGACGGAAATCCACCGCAAGACGCGCCGCTCGACGCATCTCGTGTTCCCGAATCAGCTGGAGGTGGCGTCCAGGCTGGACACCGAACGGCGCTATCGCGGCATCCACCAGGTATTGATGTTCAATGGAACGCACAAGGTGAGCGGCGACTTCAGCGTGCCGTCGATGGCAGACCTGCCGCATACGGTGCGCGGCTCCGACATCACGCCTGGTCAGCCATACGTGGCGCTGGCAGTCTCCGACGTGCGCGGCGTCAGAGATTTCCCGCGTCTGATATGGGGCGCGCGCAGCTTCGAGTTCGAGCGCGGTTCCGGCTTACGCTCGCAATCGGCGGGACTGCACGCCACACTGGCGCTGGCTGATGTGGCGCCCGGGCCTGTGAAGTTCAGCTTTGACCTGAACCTGGCAGGCATGAACAGCCAGGAGTTCGTGCCGCTGGCGAAGAACAATCGCTTCATCATGTCCTCGCCATGGCCGCATCCGCAGTTCAGTGGGCGCTTCCTGCCGGAGCAGCGCGAGGTCACTGATAAAGGCTTCCAGGCCGTGTGGCGCATTTCCTCGCTGGCGACGGAAGCACAGGATCAGCTGATGCGGCTGGAGCGCGCCTCGGGTCCTGAACCGCGTGGCACACCGCCGGTCGATGCCATCCGCACCAGCTTTATCGAACCGGTCAATGTGTACTCGATGGCGGACCGCGCGACCAAGTACGGCATGCTGTTTGTCGCGCTGACCTTTGCTGCCTTCTTCCTGTTCGAGGTGATGAAACGCTTGCCGGTGCACCCGGTGCAGTATGCGCTGGTGGGGCTGGCGCTCGCGCTGTTCTTCCTGCTGCTGGTCAGCCTGTCCGAGCACATCGACTTCCTGCTTGCCTATCTGGTGGCCAGTGCAGCGTGTATTGCTTTGATCGGCTACTACCTGGCCCACGTGCTGCGCGACCGCAAACGCGGCGTCGGCTTCGGCGCAGCGCTCACAATGTTGTACGGCGTGCTGTATGGCTTGCTCAGTTCCGAGAACAATGCCCTGGTGCTGGGAGCGATCCTGCTGTTCGCGGTACTGGCTGCCATCATGGTGGCAACCCGCAAGGTCGACTGGTATCGCCTCGGCGGTGAAACCGAACTGGCGTGATCAGCTCCAGGCCCAGAAGCCTGCCGCAGGGGCGGGTGACAGGTCGGCCGGTTTGCCGCCGGTGCGGCGGGCCGCGCCCTCGCCTACGAAGGGGCGCATCAGGTAGTGGCGCACCATGGCGCTGCCCCCGATGGCGATGGCGTTGCTGCCGAAGTGCGGCGTGCGGGTGGTGGGGGCGGGCAGCAGGGTGGCGCTGGCGTAGTCGTTCAGTACCCGGCGACCGGTTTCGATGAAGCGCTCGCCGAGCCGGATTGCAGCGCCGCCCAGCACGATGCACATCGGGTCGAAGGCGACCCACAGATTGTTGAGCAAGACGCCCAGATTGCGTCCCGCTGCTTCGATGGCCTTGCAGACGGGCGCTTCACCGGCTTCCGCTTGCTGGAACAGGCGTTCCAGGTGCTCGGGGCCGGCGCCGGACAATTTTCCATAGACCTCGTCCAGCAAGGCCTGCAAGCCGATCAGCGCATCGGCGCAACCGCGCCGGCCGCAGGAGCAGGGCGGGCCGCCTTGCTGCAGAATGGTGTGACCGACTTCACCGGCGAAACCATACAGGCCTGTCAGCAGGCGGCCGTTGACGATGATGCCGGCGCCGACGCCGTAGCCGATACTCAGGTAGATCAATGGGTCGGCATCGACCTGGCCGGAGAATTCCAGTTCCGCCAGTGCGGCGACGTTCGCTTCGTTCTGCACGAACAGCGGCAGGCCTGCCAGCGCCGTGCCCTGGAAGTGGCTGCGCAGCTGGTTGGCCACGTCCACATTGCGCCAGCCCATGTGGGGCGCGTAATGCAGCACTCCCGTCACGTCATCGACCACGCCGTGCAGGCCGACGCCCACGCCCAGCATGGTGCGCCCGTGCAGTTCACCGCCGGGACGTGCCAGGTCGGCCATGCTGGCCGCGGCAGCGGCAATGCAGGCATCGGGGTTGGTGGCGTCGGCATAGGGCAGGACGCGTTCGGCCAGCACATCGCCCAGCAAGCTGGTGGCGACGATGCGCGCTTCGCCGATGCCCAGGTCGGCGCCCAGCAGGGCCAGGCGGCTGCCATCGATGTGCAGCGGGGTGGCGCGGCGGCCCAGGGCGCCTGTGGCGCGCAGCTCGCTTTCGGTAAGCCAGCCCTCGTCCAGCAGCTCGCGTACCAGCATGCTGACGGTGGACTTGGTCAGCCCCACGATTTCGGCCAGTGCCGCCCGTGACAGACCCGGCTGACTGCACAGTTGGCGCACCAGGGCCATGCGGTTGATTTGCTTCAGCAGCTGCTGGTCGCCAGCGACAATCATGGGTTTCGGTTGGGAAGTAGGGCGTCAGCCGATCATACACGAAGCGACGAGTGCTGTATTCATGCAACATTGCATGCGCAGTAATTTGTTCATCCGATTGACGAATTATTACATTTCTCCTATTCTTGGCTTGCTCAATTAGTAATTCGATTGAACTAAGTCGTTTCAGCTTCCCATCGGCTAACCGCCGTTGGAAGTGCAGTATCTCGGCGCCACCGCGCCGCAGCCGTTTTCAGTCGTTCCTGTTTCAGCACCGGGTAGTCGCTTCTAATTAAATCAAAACCAAGGAGACCACGTGCATCACTCTATGAAAACGTTTTCAAAGCGCCGTATGAACCGGCGCCTGATCAGCCTGGCCGTTGCCAGTGTCTGTGCCAGCTATCTGCCGGCGCAGGCGCAAGACGCCGAGGCCGTCAGGTCGGTCGGGGATTCCGGCGACGCGCCAAAAGTGATTGTGTCGGGCATTCGTGCCTCGATGCAGTCCACTCTGAACCTCAAGCGCAACTCTGATGGCATCGTTGACGGTATCGTCGCCGACGACATCGGTAAATTCCCTGATACCAACCTGGCCGAATCGATCCAGCGCATTTCCGGCGTCTCGATCGACCGTACCAACGGCGAGGGCGCCAAGGTCACCGTGCGCGGTGTCGGTCCCGACCTGAACATGATCCTGCTGAACGGCCGCCAGATGCCGACGTCCAGCCTGGCCGATCTGAACGGCCGCGCTTTCGACTTCGCCAACCTGGCGTCCGATGCGATTCAGCAGATCCAGGTCTACAAAACCAGCCGCGCTGACACGCCGCCGGGCGGCATTGGCGCGACGGTCAACATCATCACCGCGCGTCCGTTCGACAATCCTGGCCTGCATTCCAGTATCGGCGTAAAGGGCGTGTACGACAGCTCGAACGACCACCTGCCGGATGAAGACAAGGCCAAGACTTCCGTCACGCCGGAGATCTCCGGCATCTACAGCAACACCTTTGCTGACGGTAAGTTTGGTATCGCTATCAGCGGCAGCTACCAGGAGCGCAACCTGGGCGTCAATACCGCCGGCATCACCAACGGCTGGCGTGGCCCGTTCCGCGCGGATGAAAACAACTGGGGCACGATTCCGCAGCAGGGCCAGGCGGGCTACGGCGACATCACCAATCGCCCGACCGGCAGCAGCATCTATTCGGTGCCGCAGAATATTTCCTACTTCATGCGCGGTTCGCAGCGTCAGCGTACCAATGGCCAGTTGACCTTGCAGTTCAAGCCGGTGAATGAATCGGTCACCACCCTGGACTATACCTACTCGCAGAACAAGATCCAGACCAAGTCGCACGAACTGAGCGCCTGGTTCAATATGGGTCCTTCGGTGAGTTCCTGGACAGGCGGCCCGATCGCCTCGCCGATCTTCTACCAGGAAAACGTGACGGCGCAGGATATCGCCATGAACGGCGCCGACTACGCGACCAAGTCGGAGAACAAGTCGATCGGCTTCAACACCGTCTGGAAGCCCACCAGTTCCCTGAAACTGGTGTTCGATGCCCACCACTCGACCGCCGAATCGAAGGCGGATAGCCCGTTCGGCTCCAACAACGACCTGGCCACTGTCAGCTTCAGCCGCGGCAATACGCGCGTCAACTTCGAGCATGAGATGCCGGTGCTGAGCATCCAGGGCGCGGACTTCGTGAACGCGCCGATGCAGGTGTCCGGCTCCTGGTTCCAGGACGGCTACCAGAAGATGACCGTCGACCAGGCGCAAGGCAGCGGTAGCCTGAAACTGATGGACAGCTCCAACCTGAACTTCGGTCTCTCGTTTACCCGCGTGCGCAACCGCTCCGCCTTCCAGCAGGTGCAAAGCGATACCTGGGGCGGTGCGACCAAGGCTTCCGACTATCCGCAATCGCTGTTCGTGGCGGACGACTTGCGCAAATACTTCGGCAAGATGGACGGCGTGGATGATCCGGCCCTGTTCAACCAGATGCACACCTTCAATTTCGCAGCCGTGCGTGCAGTGGTGGCGAAAGCGACCGGCAAGCCTGATCTGTACATGCCTAGTCTGGAGAACCCGGATTACGACCGCCGCACGCGCGAGAATTCCAAGTCCGCCTATGCGCAGTTTGTGACCGAGTGGGATACCGCCATTCCTATGCACACCGGCATTGGCCTGCGCTTTGAAAAGACCGATGTGCTGTCGACTGCGTTGTCGGCCAAACCGGTGGCGGTGACCTGGGTGTCGCAGAACGAATTGCCGGTCAAGTTCGACGGCAAGACCTTCACCTCGCAGACGGGTTCCTATACCAACGTGCTGCCGAACGTGGACTGGGATGCCGACCTGCGCCACGACATCAAGGTACGCGCCAGCTATGGCGTCACCATTGGCCGTCCGCGCTATGACCAGATCCAGGGCGGCACCACGATTGGCGCAACGGCGAACGTGAACGGCGATTCGGCGTCTACCGGTAATCCGGGCCTGAAACCGGTCAAGTCCAAGAATCTGGACCTGTCTGGCGAATGGTATTACGACGACCGCAGCGTGGTATCGCTTGGCCTGTTCTATAAGAAGCTGAGTAATTATGCGGGCCAGTCCGTCACCAATATTCCGCAAGCCGGCCTGCACACGCCGGTGGGCGGCAAATACTGGAATGCGGCGCTGGCGGCCGGTTGTATCAACACCGACACGGCTTGTATCCGTAACTTCATCTTCAAGAACTTCAACGGCCAGCCTGGCGTGGTGCGGGGACCGGACAATGAGAAAGGCGAAATCACCGGCTCCATCACGGGCCAGGACTTCGACCCGATCATCAATTTCCAGACCACCAGCTACGTCAACGCGCAGTCGGCGAATCTGCATGGTGCGGAAATCAACTGGCAGCACATGTTCGGCAACAGCGGTTTCGGTATCCAGGCCAACTACACGTATGTGAAGTCGGGCCTGACCTATAACGACAGCGGCATTGGCGACCAGTTCGCGCTGGTCGGCCTGGGGAACTCTGCCAACCTGGTGGGTATCTACGAGGACAACAAGTGGAGTATTCGTGCGGCCTACAACTGGCGCGACAAGTTCCTCTCGTCGACCACTGACCTGGCTGGCCCGAACCCGCAGTACGTCGAGCCGTACGGCCAGCTGGACCTCAGCGTGGGCTATGCCTACAACAAGAACCTGAGCTTCCAGTTCGAGGTGATCAACCTCACCGACCAGCAGCAGCGCGTCCACGGCCGCACCGAAATGATGGTGCTCAGCCTCACGCAATCCGGGCCGCGCTATATGTTCGGGGCACGCTACAAGTTCTAAGCTCTAGTGGTGGTGCGGGGGCAGTGTGGTGCTGTCCCGGCATTTTTTCGCAGGCCGCTCCGGCGGCCTGCTTTTTGCGAAAGAGCCCATGAGCGCCCAGGAACTTCAGCATATCGTCATTGTCGGCGGCGGCTCGGCAGGATGGCTCACGGCCGGAGTGATCGCAGCCGAACACGCGGCACACGCGGGCGCGCGCCTGCATGTGACCTTACTTGAGTCGCCCGATGTGGCACCGATTGGCGTAGGCGAGGGCACCTGGCCCAGCATGCGCGACACCCTGGCACGCATCGGCGTGTCGGAAACAGATTTCGTGCGTCATTGCGACGCCTCCTTCAAACAGGGTTCGCGCTTCAATGCCTGGGTCGATGGCAGCGAGGACGACCATTATTTTCATCCCTTTGTCGTGCCCCATGGGTACGGCGAAGCCAACCTGGCGGCACGCTGGCGGCACATGCGTCCTGAAGCCGCGTTTGCGGACCTGGTCAGTTTCCAGCCGCAGCTCTGCCTGCACGGCCGCGCACCCAAGCAAGCCGGTACGCCTGAATTTGCGGCGGTGTCGAATTACGGCTACCACCTGGATGCCGGAAAATTCGGCAGCTTTCTGCGCAGGCACTGCACCGACAAGCTGCGCGTACGCCATATCACCGATCATGTGACTGCCGTTACCTCGCGGCCCAACGGCGATATCGGCGCCTTGCTGACGCGCCGTCATGGCGCCATCGAGGCCGATCTGTTCATCGATTGCACTGGCTCGCAGTCGCTGCTGCTCGGACAGCACTTCGGCATTCCTTTGCTGCCGCAGCAGCACATCCTGTTCAACGACAGTGCGATGGCGCTGCAGCTGCCTTATTCCGATGAGCGCGCACCGATCGCTTCGCAGACGCTGTCGACGGCGCAGGCCCATGGCTGGATCTGGGATATCGGCCTGCCAACGCGGCGCGGCATCGGCTATGTGTATTCCAGCGCGCACAGCAGCGATGAACAAGCAGTGAATGCTTTGTACGCTTACTTGCGGCGCACCGGCAGCCAGCATGAGTTGCCGACGCCGCGCAAGCTGTCCTTCCAGCCTGGCTACCGCGAGAAATTCTGGCATCGCAACTGCGTCGCGATCGGCCAGGCGGCCGGCTTCCTGGAACCGCTGGAAGCGTCGGCACTGGCCATGGTCGAATTGTCGGCCGCGACATTGGCCGATGCCATGCCGGCCAACCGTGCGGCCATGGACATCGCGGCGCAGCGCTTCAACGATGCCTTCCGCTATCGCTGGGAGCGCGTCATCGACTTTCTCAAGCTGCACTATGTACTGAGCAAGCGCTATGACACCAGTTATTGGCGCGAGAACCGTGAAGCGTCGTCAATTCCGGCACGGTTGCAGGAGCTGCTGCGTTTGTGGCGCCACCAGCCGCCTTCGCGCTACGACCTGCATCGCATCGAGGAAGTATTCCCGGCGGCCAGCTACCAGTACATCCTGTACGGCATGGGCTTCGAGACCGACTATGGCGACGGGCGCCGCCGCTCGGACCGCCCCGATCTGGCCGATGCCTATTTCGCCGAAGCGCAATCGCTGACGCGCAAGATGCTGGCCGGCCTGCCCAGCAACCGCGAACTGCTGGCGCACATTCAACGACATGGCCTGGCGCGGCGCTGATCCGCCCGGCCCTATAACAACAGAGACACCATGACCAATATCGTAATGCTCAATAACGTCGACCATCAGAGCCTGCGCATCATCACCGAGCGCGGGGAAAAGTATGGCGATAACGCGATGACCTGCGCCACCTTCCCGCGCGAGTTCCGCGACCTGCAAGCCCATTACCCCATCGTGTTCCGCAAGACGGAAGATGGCTTCGGCTTCGAACCCGTGGCGCTGCTGGGATTCCAGGAAGACGAGAATCTGTATCTCGGTCCGCAGGGCTGGGATGTGAACTACATCCCGATGGCGATGGAGCGCCTGCCTTTCCTGATCGGACGCTCGGGCGAGCAGCTCAACATCCACATCGACATGGACAGCCCGCGCGTCAGCCGCACGGAAGGCGAGGCGCTGTTCCTGGCTTATGGCGGCACCACGCCCTATCTGGAACACGTGAATTCGATGCTGCTGGCGATCCACACGGGCTTGCAGGATCTGCCTGGCTTCATCGCCGTGCTGCGCGAGCATGATCTGCTGGAATCCTTCGTGGCCGATATCGAGCTGGAAGACGGCTCGCAGAACCGCCTGTTCGGTTTCCACACGATCAACGAAGACAAGCTGCTGCAGCTGCCGGGCGAGGTGCTGGAAAGCCTGAACCGCGCCGGACATCTTCAGTCGATTTACATGGTGATGGCTTCGCTGTCCAATTTCCGCGGCCTGATTGAGCGTAAGCAGCGTGCTGTCAATGCAAACGCCTAAGCCCATGCGCGAACTGGCGGGCTTGCGCCCTTCAGATCTGAACGACGAGCTGCTGGCGTCCACCGAGCCGCTGGTGTTGCGTGGCCTGGCCACTCAGTGGCCGCTGGTGCGCGCAGCCCGCACATCGCAGCGCGCCGCCAGCGATTACCTGCGCCGTTTCTACCAGGGCGAAAAGGTAGTCGCCATGCTGGGGGCGCCGGACATCCGCGGCCGCTTCTTCTACAACGAAGACCTGAGCGGCTTCAATTTCGCCTCCGTGCGCACCGGGCTTGGCGGCGTGCTGGAAGAACTGGAGGCCCACCGCAATGATGCGCAGCCGCCCGCCATCTACGTTGGTTCCACCGAGGTCGATGGCTGCCTGCCGGGCTTCCGCAGCGAGAACGACCTGGAGATGGGCGCGCGCCAGCCCTGGGTCAGTATCTGGCTGGGTAATCAGACCCGCATCGCTGCCCACTATGACCTGCCGGACAATCTCGCCTGTGTAGCGGCAGGGCGGCGGCGCTTCACGCTGTTCCCTCCGGAGCAGCTGCGCAATCTGTATATCGGCCCGCTTGACTTTACACCGGCGGGACAGGCTATCAGCCTGGTGGATTTCCATCGTCCGGACATGGTGCGTTACCCGCGCTTTGCCGAGGCGCTGGCGCAGGCGCAGTCGGCCGAGCTGGAAGCGGGCGACGCGATCTTCATCCCGAGCATGTGGTGGCACCACGTGGAGGCGCTCGATCCCTTCAATATCCTGGTCAACTACTGGTGGCGCCAGTCGCCCGGCTTCATGGACACACCCACCAATGCCCTGATGCTGGCGCTGATGACCATGCGCGACCTGCCGCCGGCCCAGCGCGCCGCCTGGCAGGAGCTGTTCCGCCATTACGTTTTCGAAAGCGATGGCAGCGAAGCCGCGCACATTCCACCGAATGCCCGCAGTGTGCTGGCGCCGCTGAATGATGCTGGTGCGCGCGCACTGCGCGGCCAGATCCTCAATCGCATGAACCGTTAAGGACAATCGTATGCAAGCAAACAATCAACCGATCCGCCGCGTGGTCATCGCCGGCGGTGGCACGGCAGGCTGGATGGCAGCGGCTGCGCTGTCCAAGACCATGGGCAAGATTCTCGACATTACGCTGATCGAATCCGACGAAATCGGCACGGTAGGCGTCGGTGAAGCCACCATCCCGACCATGATCACGTTCCACGATCTGCTGGAACTGAATGAAGCGGAGTTCATGGCCGCCACTCAGGCTACCTTCAAACTGGGCATCAGTTTCGAGAACTGGCGCAATGTGGACGAGCACTACATCCATTCCTTCGGCACCACGGGTACCGATCACTGGACCGCGGGCTTCCAGCACTTCTGGCTGAAAGGCCGCGCCCGGGGACTGGCGGGTGAATACGGCGACTACTGCCGCGAGCTGAAGGCTGCGCAGATGGACCGCTTCGCTCACCTGCTGGACCAAGGTATGAACTACGCCTATCACCTGGACGCGGGCTTGTACGCGCGCTACCTGCGCAAATTCAGCGAAGCGCTGGGCGTGCGCCGCATCGAGGGCAAGATTGTAGAAGTGAGCCAGGATGCGCAGTCCGGCTTCATCCGGTCCCTGACGCTGAATGATGGCGCGAAGATTGAGGGGGATCTGTTCATCGACTGTTCCGGCTTCCGCAGTCTGCTGCTGGGGCAAACCCTGGGCGTGGAATTCGAGGACTGGTCGCACTGGCTGTTCTGCGACAGTGCGCTGGCGGTGCAGACCGAGGCAACCGGCGTGGTGCCGCCGTACACGCGCGCCATCGCGCATGACTCGGGCTGGCAATGGCGCATCCCGTTGCAGCACCGCGTCGGCAATGGCCTGGTGTATTCGAGCCGCTTCCTGGACGACGAACATGCGCGCAGCAAGCTGCTGTCCAACCTGGCAGGTGAGCCTCTGTTCGAACCGCGCCCCATCCGTTTCAAGCCGGGCCAGCGCCGTCAGACCTGGCATCGCAACTGTGTGGCGATCGGTCTTGCCAGCGGCTTCCTGGAACCGATTGAATCGACCAGTATTCACCTGATCCAGCGCAGTCTGATTCGCCTGCTGCAGATGTTCCCCAGCGCAGGCATCTGCCAGACCGATATCGACGAATTCAATCAACAGACGGCGCACGAAGTGGAGCACATTCGTGACTTCATCATCCTGCACTACAACGTGACCAACCGCGACGACTCGCCGTTCTGGCGCGCCTGTCGCGAACTGGAGCTGCCGCCATCCCTGCATCACCGCATCAGCCACTTCCGCGAAACGGGCCGGGTGTTCCGGGTGCCGAATGAACTGTTCGCGGAAAACTCCTGGGTGCAGGTGATGCTGGGCCAGGGCATCGTACCGGAGCGCTACCACCAGATCGCCGACATGATGGGCGACGCCGAACTGACGCATTTCCTGCGCACGATCAGCGGCTCCGTCGATTCCCTGGTGAAGCAGCTGCCACATCATAAGGATTACCTGAAGCGCTACTGCCCTGCCGCTTAACGCAATCGACGAACGCCTTCGCCAGTTTGTTTAAGTATTTTGTAAAAAGTTGTCGAAAAGCATGCACAGGTGCTTGCGCCAGTATTGCATAAATGCTATGGTGCGCGGGTTATACCGGATTTATTTCACTTGTGAACTGCAACCCTCAACTCAAGAAGCTGGCCCCGGGCGTGGACGAGCTGCCGCTGGTCGTGGACCTCGACGGCACGCTGATCAAGACCGATTTGTTGGTCGAGACGGCCAGCAGCTTCCTCATCGACAATCCTTGGCGAAGCTACAAACTGCTGGCGTGGCTGGCGGCTGGCCGCGGCATGCTGAAGGCGCGCCTGGCCGAGGCCACCCATGTGGACGTGGCCGCGCTGCCATACAACGAAGAACTGCTGCAATGGCTGCACCAGGAGCAGGCGCGCGGCCGCCGCCTGGTGCTGGCGACCGCAAGCCACCGTACGCTGGCTGAGCGGGTGAATGCGCACCTGAATCTGTTCGACGAAGTGCTGGGCTCGGACGACAGCACCAATCTCAAGTCGCGCGCCAAGCGCGATGCACTGGTCGTCCGCTGCGGCGAAGGCGGTTTCGAATATGTGGGCAATGACACTCCTGATATCGCGATCTGGCAATCCGCAGCGAGCGCCCATGTGGTGGGCAACTCTGCGCGCCTCATCGAAGGCAACCGCAAGCGGGGCAATCTGGGCCGTGTACTGGCGGATGGAAAGCCCTCGCTGGCGTCAGGCCTGCTGCGTGCGATGCGTCCGCACCAGTGGCTGAAAAATCTGCTGGTTCTGGTGCCGCTGCTGGCAGCGCATCAGTACGACAGCCTGCAGAGCATCATGCAGTGCGTGTTGGCGTTCGTGGTGTTCTGTCTCATCGCTTCCAGTGTGTATTTGCTCAACGACCTGGTGGATGTGGAAGATGACCGCCACCACCATCGTAAGCGCCGCCGCCCGTTCGCGGCCGGCCACGTCAGTCTGCTGACGGGGTGGGCCGTCTGGCCGCTGCTGCTGGCAGCAGGCGCCGGTCTCGCGCTATGGGCGCTGCCGTTGCGCTTCCTTGGTGCGCTGGCGGTATATTTTGTCGCAACCGTGGGCTATTCTTTCCGCCTCAAGCAGATTCCGCTGGTGGATGTGCTGACGCTGGCCAGCTTGTATACCTTGCGTGTTATTGGCGGCGCCTTCGCGGTATCAGTGGCGCTCTCGTTCTGGCTGCTGTCGTTCTCGATGTTCGTCTTCCTCAGCCTGGCCTTTATCAAACGCTACAGCGAGCTGCGGGCGGCACGCGAAGCCAGCCAGGTAAAACCCTTGCGCGGCCGCGGCTATGCGGGACCCGATCTGGAACTGGTGTCAACGCTGGGCAGCAATGCGGGCTACCTTGCAGTGCTGGTGCTGGCGCTGTATATCCAGGACACCCATACGGCCAGCCTTTATGCCCGGCCTACCATCATTTGGCTGGCTTGCCCGCTGATGCTCTACTGGATTTCACGCGCCTGGCTGATTGCCCATCGCGGCCAGATGCATGACGACCCCATCGTCTTCGCGTTGCGCGATCGCGTGAGCTGGCTGGTCGGCGCGCTGATGCTTGGCGTGTTTGCTGTGGCGCGGGTGGCGGCATGAAGAGCGGCGCCCGTCTCGCGCTGCTGTACGCCGTCTTCGCAGCCATTGCCACCGCAGTGAATATCGCCAGCCAGGCTGTCGTGATCTGGGCCTGGCATGGTCCCTACGCGGTGCCACTGTCCATCCTGGTCGGCACCGGCGCCGGCTTACCGGTCAAATATGTGCTCGAGAAGCGGCATATCTTCGGCTTCGAATCGGAAAGCCTGGCGCACGACGGCCGGATGTTCGTGCTGTACAGCTTTATGGGCGTGTTCACCACCGCCGTGTTCTGGGGTGTGGAGTATGCCTTCCACCACATGTTCGGCACCAACGCCATGCGCTATGTTGGCGGCGCGCTGGGCCTGACGATCGGCAATCTCATCAAATACCAGCTCGACAAGCGTTTCGTTTTCGTTCCTCGCGCACCGCTGGAGGCGAAGGCTGCATGACCTTGATTGAGGGCTGGGGCCGTTACCCGCGGCAAGAGGCGCAAGTCCTGCTGCCGATGTCGCCTGGCCAATGTGCGCAGGCAGTGCGCGAGGCAACTTCCGCAAGCCTGATTGCGCGTGGCCAGGGCCGGGCTTATGGCGACAGTGCGCTTGCCGAGCAGGTGCTGGCCATGCGCCAGATGGACCACTTTCTGTCTTTCGACCCGGCGACCGGGCTGCTGCGTTGCGCGGCGGGACTGACACTGGACACCATCCTGCAGGTGTGCGTGCCGCAGGGCTGGTTTCCGCCCGTCACGCCGGGCACGCGCTTCGTCACGGTCGGTGGCGCCATCGCCAGCGATGTGCATGGCAAAAACCATCACCTGGACGGCACTTTCAGCGCGCATGTGCGCGAGCTGGATATCTTGCTGGGCAATGGCGAGCGCGTCATCGCTTCGCCAACGCAGAATGCGGAACTGTTCCATGCCACTTGCGGCGGCATGGGCTTGACCGGCGTCATCCTGACGGCGACGCTGCAGCTCAAAGCGGTAAAGTCCAGCGATGTGATTGAGACCACGCTCAAGACGCCAAATCTGGAAAGCGCGCTGGAGGCCTTTGAGGAACATCAGGGCAGCACTTATTCCGTGGCCTGGATCGACTGTCTGGCGCGCGGCGCCAGTTTGGGGCGATCGCTGCTGATGCTTGGCGAGCATGCGCAGGATGGCGCCCTGCAAGCGCCGCCCAACAAGGCGTTGCCGGTGCCGCTGGACCTGCCGCCAGGTTTGATGAACCGCGCCAGCGTGCAAGCTTTCAATGCGCTGTACTACCACCGCGTTCAGCGCCGGCGCAGCACCCGCCGCATTCCGTACACACCGTTCTTCTACCCGCTCGATGCGCTGTCGAACTGGAACCGCCTGTATGGCAAACCGGGCTTTCTGCAATACCAGTTCGTGTTGCCGAAACAGGCCGGTGTGTCCGGCATGCGCGCAGTGCTGGACGCGATTGCGGCATCCGGCCGCGGCTCCTTCCTGGCCGTGCTCAAGGCATTTGGCCCCGCCAACGCCAACTACTTGTCATTCCCGACCGAAGGCTATACGCTGGCGCTCGATTTTAAAGTGGAGCCGGCGGTGTTCGAACTATGCGAGCACCTGGACCGTATCGTGCTGCACCACGGCGGCCGTTTGTACCTCGCCAAGGATGCACGCATGAGTGCCGAGACCTTCCGCCAGAGCTATCCGCGCTGGCAAGAGTTTGAGCAGGTGCGCGTGCGCTGGCATGCGCATGGGCATTACGCATCCACTCAATCCCGCCGTTTAGGACTGTTATGAAAAAAATTCTGATCATTGGCGCTGGTTCGGCCATCGCTGAGGCGGCCGCACGCCAATGGGCCGCGCAAGGCCACAGCCTGTATCTGTTGGCTCGCAACGAAGAACGCCTTGGCGCCATGGCTGCTGACCTTAAGGTGCGTGGCGCTGCCGTGGCCGCATTTGGCGTGCTGGATGTGAACCAGTTCGAGCGCCACGCTGCCGCCATCGATGCGGCTGTGGCGGCACTGAGCGGCCTGGATACCGTGCTGATCGCGCACGGCACACTAGGCGACCAGAAACACTGCGAAAAGGACGTCGCAGCCACGCTGCAGGAACTCAATACCAACGCGCTGAGCGTCATCTCGATGCTGACCCTGCTGGCCAACCGCTTCGAAGCGCAGCGCTACGGCACGCTGGCGGTGATTGGCTCCGTGGCCGGAGACCGCGGCCGCCAGTCCAACTATGTCTATGGAACTGCCAAGGGCGCAGTGACCATCTTCCTGCAGGGCCTGCGCAACCGCTTGCAGCCTGCGGGTGTGCAGGTGCTGACCATCAAGCCGGGCTTTGTCGATACGCCGATGACGGCCAGCTTCAAGAAGGGTCCGTTGTGGGCCACGCCGGAAGCGGTGGCCGCGAGCATCGTGAGCGCTGTGGAGAAACGGCGTGATGTGCTATACACGCCGTGGTTCTGGCTGGGCATCATGACCCTGATCAAGCTGGTGCCGGAGCGGGTCTTCAAGAAGCTTAAGCTGTAAGCGGCATCAGATTGCCTTCACGCTGATTTCGTACAGCGTGAATTGCCGGTTGCCTTTCCACAGATTGCGGAATTCCAGCAAGGGCTGGTTGCGCAGATAGCTCACCTCGAAGTCCGCCGAGTATTCGCGGACTTCGCCTTCCGTCCCCGGCAGTTCCTGAACCAGCAGCGCCTGCTTGGTTGCTCCATCAAAGATATCGAAACGTGTCACGCCTTCGTTGCGTGGTCCGGCGCTGCTGTACTTGACGGTGACGCGGTAGTGCGCGCGCGGGAAAGGTACATAGGGGCCAAAACTGATGTATCCCGCCGCATCCACGCCCGGTTCCGCGAAACGCGCGCTGCCGTCGATGCGGCCCGCTTGCGAAGGCAGATTGGCGGCCAGGAAGACTTCATCCTTGCGTGGCTGAACGTGGGTGGAACTGGCGGCGACGACCGCAGCGCTGCAAGCGGAGAGGGCCAGCGCACCAATAGCGAGGCGCCGGACCTGGATACGCCGGAAAAATCCGCTCGCGAGCAGAAGTGCGGCCAGTGCCAGCCACGCATAGTTAGGCGCGTAAGCATAAGCCCAGTTGGCGCTGTACAGGCTTGGCAGCCAGTCGTGGATACCGGAGTAGAACAGCGAATAGTCGGCGAACGGTGTGATCGCGTCGCGGTTATACATATTCGTGCCGATAAAGGCGTAACAAGTGAACAGGTACAGTTGCAGCAGCGCCGACAGCAACACCAGCACGCGGAATACCTGGGCATGGCGCTTGGCCAATTCCAGCAAGCCGTAGATGGCCGGGACCATGAAGACCACGGCAGCAGCCCAGCCGAAGCGGCCAGAGAAACTGTAGCCGCCATACCAGTTCGGGTGCAGCGCGTTCGGCACGATCAGCGACAGGAACACAATGGCCCACAGCAGCATCAATGAGCGCTTCGCGCGGTACATCCAGCCAATGCCCAGCAGACCGATCAGATTGATTGGATTCTGCAAGATAAAGCCCTGGTTCTGATCGATGTGCAAGCCCAGGAAGACCATCAGGCTGGTCGGGCTGAAGTCCACGGCGTCCGCCATATAAGGACCGGAAGGCTTGCCGAATGCGTAGATGTTGTAGGCGATCAGGATCACCAGCGACACGCTTGCCACCGCCAGAATGCGGATGATGCGCTTGGCGTCTTTGGACTCGCTGTAGATCTTGGCAGCGACCGCCAGCACAATGGCCGCACAGGCGGGACCGAATTTGATCTGCAGCCAGGGCAGATAGGCGACGGTGGCGGCCAGCAGTAGCTCGGTGGTGGCGCTGCGCTTCTCTTGCGTGGTACAGAACCAATACAGGCCTAGCACGGCGAACAGGCCCGCCAGCACGTCCGGATAGATCTGGCTGGCGGCAGGGATAAGCGGCATGCCGATGCAGGTCGCGAAGACTGCCAGCCAACGGTGTTGCGTGTTCGATGAAAAGAGGGCGGACATGCGCCAGCAAAGCAGCACCACCAGCGCACCGCAGAACATCATGAACAGCTTGGCGCCGGCAATCCCTCCCAGCACGAAGGGTAGTGCCAGCAGAAGTGGCAAGCCGAGGTTGTGAACATTGAATGTGCCGCGCGGTCCAGGCACCGTGTGCATATTGCCTTGCGCCGGGGTCGCATTCTCGGAAGCGATGCCGAATTTTGCAGGCTGACTGAAAGCATCCTTATACACGATGGTCTGTTCAAGTGCGCCGTGGCGCGCCAGGCCGTTTGCCATAACGAGGTAATGTGGCTCGTCGCCGGTGACACCATTGATGCCGGACGTTGCCCAGGAAATGCACATCGCCAGTACACACAGGCAGTAAACAAGCAGGAGAGAAAGAGGGGAGCGGTATTTCTGCATTCGGGAGAAACCAGGCGCCGAGTTGGCCAGATGTATAAAAAGTAACAAATCATACAGCAATAAACGGTTCTCTCCCAAGCCCGGCGGCCAGCGTCATCTGTTCCAGTTCGTGCCTGACGTACAATGGCGCGCGTTACCCCTGTTTCCGCGCCTTGATGAAAAGACTGCTGCCTGCCCTGGCCTTTGCCCTGACTTGCGTTCCGCTGACGCAGGCTGGCGGGCAGCCGGCTACGGCGCAGGGCATGTCGGCTGAGCGCCTGCAACGGGTCGATAACTTGCTGGCCCGGTCCATCGCGCAGCAGCAGTACCTGGGCGCCGTTGTGCTGATCATGCGCAAGGGAAAGGTGGTCGATTACAAGGCATTCGGCCACCGCGACCTGGCGCGCAGCGAGCCGCTGCAGCGCGACGCCATCTTCCGCATCTACTCGATGACCAAGACCATCACGGCGACGGCGATTGTGATGCTGATGGAAGAGGGCAAGCTGCTGCTGGATGATCCCGTCTCGAAGTACATCCCCGAGTTTGCCGATCTGCGCGTGTTTGCCGGAGGGACGCAGCAAGCGCCGGCGTTGCGCGCGCCGGCAGGTCCGGTGACGATCCGTCAGCTGCTCACGCACACGCCGGGCTTTGCTTCGTTCGGCGACCGCTCGCTGGCTGTAAACGGCATCTTCGACGCAGCGGACCTGGGCCAGTCGCCGGATCTGGCAAGCTTCGCGCAGCGCCTGTCCAGGCTGCCACTGGCGCACGAGCCGGGCGCGGAATTCCATTACGACGGCACGGCCACTGTGCTGGCTGGGCGCATCGTGGAAATCGTCTCCGGCCAGCGTTTCGACACCTTTCTGCAGGAACGCCTGTTCGCGCCACTGAAGATGGCGGACACCGGCTTCACCGTGCCGCAGGCCAAGCGCCACCGCATCGTTGCGATGACTACCACCGACGCCAATGGCAAGCTGTCTGCACTGCCAGGCAAGATCGCACCGGATGGCGAGCAGCTGAATCCGTATCTTAGTGGCGCCGGCGGACTGTATTCAACCGCATCGGACTACGCCCGCTTCGCGCAGATGCTGCTGAATGGGGGACGTCTGGATGGGGCGCAGATCCTGGGCCGCAAGAGTGTGGAGCTGATGATGTCCAACCACCTCACCCACCTCGACCCGCCGGTGAATGAATTCAGCAAAGGCGAGGGCTTTGGCCTCGGCGGCTATGTGGTGCTGGACGTGGCGCGGCGCGGGCGGCTTGGCAGTGTCGGACAATTCGGCTGGTCGGGAGCGGCTTCCACCTATTACACTATCGATCCCAAAGAGCAGCTGGTGGCGCTGTTGATGATGCAGCACCTGCCGCAAGGGTCGCCCGGCGATCCGCCGAAGCTGAGCGTGAAATTTTATAACCTGGTGTATCAATCCTTGATCGACTGATATGGCAACGATGAAGCAAGTGGCGGAACGCGCGGGCGTGTCCACCACGACCGTATCCCACGTGTTGAACAACACGCGCGTCGTCAGCGAGGACGTGCAGGAGCGCGTGCGGGCTGCGATGAAGGACTTGCGCTACATCCCCAGCGCGGTGGCGCGCAGCCTGAAGGGCGACAAGACGCACACCATCGGGATGATGATCCCGAATAACACCAATCCTTATTTCGCTGAACTGATCCAGGGCATCGAAGACGCCTCCTTCAAGCAGGGCTACAACGTCATTCTGTGCAATGCCTACGACGACACGCGCAAGCAGACGGCCTACTTGCAGGTGCTGATGGAGAAGCGCATCGATGGCCTGATCCTGGTCGCATCCGGCGCGGATGCCGAATTGTCGGCCCGTCTGCAGCATCTGCCGATTCCGACCGTGCTGGTCGACCGCGAAGTGCCGGGTGTGGAAGCGGACTTCGTGGAAGCGGACCATGAGGAGGGCGGCTATCTGGCCACCCGCTATCTGATCGAGCTGGGACATCGCGATATCGCCTGCGTCTCCGGCCCCATCGACCTGCCGCCGTCGCGCGCCCGCGTCGAAGGCTATCTGCGCGCGCTGAAGGAAGCGGGCCTGCGCTTCCGCCTCGATTACCTGGTGCGCAGCGACTTTACCAGCGAGGGCGGCTACCAGGGCTTCAGCCAGCTGCTTGCACTGCCCAAACCGCCTACCGCCATTTTCGCCAGCAACGACCTGATGGCCATCGGTGGCATTTGTGCGGCCAGCGCGCGCGGTGTACGCGTGCCGGACCAGCTCTCGGTGTTGGGTTATGACGACATTGCACTTGCTTCTTTCACCACGCCGCCACTGACCACCGTGGCCCAGCCGAAGTACGAAATGGGCGAGCTGACTGCCCGTTTACTCCTCGAACGCGTAGGTGGCCAGAACGATTCCCTGCGCCGCGAACTGCTGCATACCAGGCTGGTTGTGCGGCAATCCACGTCCCCTCTGAAGTAATTTCCAAAAAGAAATAGTTGACATCAGATTGATGCGCGCGTTCAATAGCAATCGTTTGCGCAATCGTTTGCGTCTGAAAATACTTAAAATCGGAGACCCCAGAGCATGACTCCCCGCATCACCATCGTCGGCAGCATCAACATCGATCTGGTGTTGCGCACGCCGCGCATGCCCCTGCTTGGGGAGACGATCAGCGGCAGCGGTTTCCGCCAGATCGGCGGCGGCAAAGGCGCGAATCAGGCGGTTGCGGCGGCTCGTCAGGGCGCCGATGTCCTGTTCGTGGGCGCCGTGGGCAATGATGCTTTCGGCTACAGCGCCCTGGCCGACTTGCGCGAGAACGAAGTGGAAACCAGCCAGATTCTCGTGGTCCCGGATGTGGCGACCGGTGTCGCGGGCATCTTTGTCGATGACGATGGCGCCAACAGCATCGTGCTGGCTCCCGGCGCCAATCATGCGATCAGCCTGGCCCAGGTCGACGCGGCGGCAGGTGCGATCAAGTCTTCTTCCTACCTTGTCTGCCAGCTTGAAATCCCGCTGGACAGCGTGGTGCGCGCCATTGATATCGCACATGGCGCCGGCGTGAAAGTCGTCTTCAATCCTGCGCCTGCTGCACCGCTGCCGGAAGGCTTGCTGGCCATGACCGATTACCTGATCGTCAACGAAACCGAAGCCGCGCAACTGAGCGGCCTGAGTGTTGGCAGTCCCGAAGAAGCGGCAGCTGCTGCACGTGCCCTGCGCCAGCGTGGCGCGGGTGCGGTCCTGCTGACGATGGGCGAGGCCGGTGTCGCCGTGTGCAGCGCCGATGGCGAGTACCTGATACCGGCCGTGAAAGTGCAGCCGGTCGATACCACGGCGGCCGGCGACACCTTTGTCGGCGCGCTGACTGTGGCGCTGGCGCGCGGCATGACGCTGCCGGCCGCCACGCGTGAAGCGCAATGTGCGGCGGCGCTGGCCGTCACACGCATCGGCGCTCAGACATCGATTCCGACGCGCACGGAATTGCAGGAATTTATCGACAGCCGGGGTGGGCGGGCCGCCCTCGGTCTCGACGAGTAGGAGGGCCGGCCCGTAATCCAGTAACTCTCATAAGTTATAAAAAAAACCGCGATAACGAGGAGATAGCAATGAGTGAGACAATCAAACTGAAGCCGATAGCCGCAGCCATAGCGGCACTGCTTTTCTGCGGCGGCGCCTTCGCACAGCAGGCCGACGAAAAGAAATCGGATGACGACAAGGACAAGAACGCCGCGACGGTGATCGTGACCGGCACCCGCACCGCAAAAGCCGTGGACAAGATCCCCGGTGCGGTGAACGTGATTACCAGCGCCGAGATTTCCAACTCGCTGGCCATCACCGAAGACGCGACGGCCGTGCTGGCGCGCACCGTGCCTGGCTATGCCGAGTCGACTCAGGCCATGAGCAATACCGGCGAAACCCTGCGCGGCCGTATCGCGCTGCGCCTGTTTGACGGCATTCCTCAAAGCTCGCCATTGCGCGAAACTCAGCGTGGCGGCTCCTTCACCGATCTCGGCGTAGTGGGTCGCATCGAGGTAATCAACGGTCCATCCGCATCCGAGGGCGTTGGCGCGGCGGGGGGCATCATCAACTACGTGTCGAAGACGCCCACCAAGATGGGCAACGAATTCACGCTCACATCCAAGCTGACCAGCCAGTTCCGCGACGACAGCTTCGGCTGGAAAGTCGGCGGCGTGTTCGCCCACAAGGAAGAGGCATACGACCTGCTGGTCGCGCTGTCCGAAGTGGACCGCGGTATGCAATGGGACGCCAACGGCCACCGCATCGGCATGAACGCTTCCGGTTCGCTGAACGATACCGAGGGCCGCAACCTGTTCCTGAAAGCAGGCTTCAACCTGACGCCGCACCAGCGCCTGGAAGTACAGGCCAGCCGCTTCAAGCTGGATGGCAAGGGCAACTACGTCTACCAGGAAGGCAACCGCGCACAGTTCATCACCGACACGTCGGTGCCGGGCAAGCCGTTTAATGGCCAGGCTGAATTCAACGACTTCCGCCAGTATGCGGCCAATTACAGCAACGACGATGTATGGGGCGGCACGGTGACGGCTCAGGTCTACAGCGCGCAGCAGGCCATGCGCTTCGTGGCGGAGAAGGGCGGCGCCGACAAGCAGGACCCGCTGATTGCGCCGCTGGGTACCCTGGTCGACCAGTCCGAAGTGTTCTCTAAAAAGCGCGGCCTGCGTACCGGCTATAACCGTCCCGATTTCCTGATCAGTAATCTGGAATTGCGCGCCGGCGTGGACGTGGTGCGCGATCAGACCGAGCAGCGTCTGGCGCTGACCAACCGTACCTGGGTGCCGCCGATGGTCTACACCAGCAAGGCGCCTTATGCGCAGCTGTCGTATGACCTGGGCGATTTCACCTTCAGTGGCGGCTTCCGCCGCGAGGATGGGGAACTGGAAGTGGACAGCTATACCACCACTTACTTCAACAACCGCGTATTCGTACAGGGCGGCTCTCTGGACTATCAGGCGAACCTGCCGAATGCGGGCGTGGTATGGCGCTTCGCACCGGGCTGGTCGACTTATGTGTCCTATGCCAAGGGCTTCAGCCTGCCGAACGTCGGCATCCCGCTGCGTAATATCAAGGTGCCTGGCCAGACGGTGCAAGGCATTCTGGACCTGCAGGCGGTCATCGTCGAGAACAAGGAAATCGGCGCGAACTGGAAGGGCAAGTGGGGCAGCGTGGCCGCTTCCTATTACAAATCGGATTCGGACTTTGGCGTGTCGCTGTCCATCGATCCAGTGACGGGCGACTTCATCATGCAGCGCTCGCCGGTGCAGGTGAAGGGTTTCGAGCTGTCCGGTGAATACATCGTCACGCCGTCCATCCGCCTGAACGGACTGTACTCGCGCATTCGCGGCAAGTCGGCGTCGAAGGTTGGCGGCCCGCTGGACACCGAACAGGGTGTGGCCAATATCAATCCGGACAAACTGGGACTGGGCGCCAGCTGGCAGTGGTCGGATCGCGGCAACGTGCGCATCAACTCCACTACGCTGAAGGGCCGCTCGATCAACGAGGGCAAGAGCTCGGCGGAGAAGACCGGCGGCTACACGCTGTTCGACCTGACCAGCACCTATAAGACGAAGTACGGTGATCTGACGCTCGGTATCGAAAACCTGGCGGACCGCTTCTACATCATGACGTGGGCACAGGTGCCGGGCTTCCAGAACTATTTCGCGGGCCGTGGCCGCACTTACTCGCTGACTCACAGCATCACCTTCTAAGCATTATGCGCAGCAAACTGTTTGTCCCCGGCTCGCGTCCGGAGCTGTTCGTCAAGGCACTTAACGGGCAGGCTGACGCCATATCGATTGATCTGGAAGATGCCGTGCCTGAAGGGCGCAAGGAGGAGGCGCGCCTGGCCGTGGCCGAGTTTCTGCGCTCTCCCGCAGCGCTGGAGAGCGGGAAGCTGATCATCGTTCGCGTGAACGGGATTGGCTCTCCGTATTTCGAAGCCGACGTCGCGGCGGTTGCGTTGCCCGCGCTGGGCATGCTGAATTTGCCCAAGGCTGAATCGGCGGACGATGTGCAAGTCTTGTGTGCTGCGCTGGCACGGGCTGAGGCGGCAAACGGGGTGATCCGGCCGATTCGCGTGCTGGCCAATATCGAGTCGGCGGCCGGTTTGCGCCGGGCTGCCGAAATCGGCGCGGCTGATTCGCGGGTGGCGGGCTTGCAGCTTGGGTTTGCTGACTTGTTCGAGTCCAACGGCATTGCGCGCCGCGATGCCGGTAATGTGCACGCGGCGATGTTCGCCTTGCGCATGGCCGCGGCGGAGGCGGGCGTGTTTGCTTACGATAGCGCGTTTCCGGATATCCGCGATGCCGATGGCTTCCGCGCGGAGGCCCAGATGTCGCGGCGTTTGGGGTTTTGGGGCAAGAGCTGTATTCATCCGTCCCAGGTGGCGCTGGCCAATGAAGTCTTCAGCGCGAGCGAGGAGGAGTTCGAGCATGCCGTGCGCGTGCTCGACGCCGCGTGCGCGGCGCAGGCATCCGGTGCGGGCGCGTTCACGGTGGACGGCAAGATGATCGACCTGCCATTCATCCGCCGCGCCGAAGCCGTCGTCGCTGCCGGCCGTCCCGCCACCCCGGCCGCCGCTTTCGCGGTCAATGCCAACGCTGCCGCTGGTGCATCCGCCGGCGGCTCGTCCGGCGCCGCGGCCGCGGTGGACGCCGGGTCCGGAACGGCTGCGCGGCTGCCGCTGGCGGGCATCCGGGTGTTGGATTTGAGCGCCTACATTGCTGGCCCCTACGGCTGCACGCAGCTCGCTGACATGGGCGCGGAGGTGATCAAGGTCGAGCCGCCGGTGGGCGACAATCTGCGCAAGTACCCGTCCACGCTGGAGGCCGAAAGCCGCGCCTTTCTCGGCGTGAATCGCAGCAAACGCGGCATCGTGATCGACCTGAAACAGCAGAAAGGCCGCGACGTGCTGCTCAAGCTGGTCGACACCGCCGACGTCCTGGTACACAACTTCCGCCCCGGTGTGCCCGAACGCCTGGGCATCGGCTATGAGCAGCTGAGGTCACGCCGCCCGCAGCTGGTGTACTGCGCTGTCACCGGCTACGGAGAGAGCGGTCCGATGAAAGACAACGCGGGCTATGATCAGGTGCTGCAAACCTTCACCGGTATCTGCGCCATGCAAGGTCCGCAAGGCGGCGAGCCGCAGATCGTGTATGGCAGCGTAGTCGATTACTACGCCGCTGCGCTGGTCGCATCCGGCGTCAACGCCGCCCTGTTTGAACGCAGCCGCACCGGACGCGGGCAATATGTGGGCGTCTCGCTGCTGCGCAGTGCCCTGGCCATGCAATCCGCCCGTCTGATCAAGGCCGAAAACGAACCGCTGGACATTGGCCGCGACATGCGTTCCGGCGGCATCACCGGCATCCATCCCGCGCGTGAAGGCTACATTTACCTGTCCGCCAACACGCCGCATTTCTGGGCCACCCTGTGCCAGCGTGTCGGCCTGCCCGAACTGGCCGCCGACCAGCGTTACGACAGCGTCCGCAAACGCGCCGAGCACGCATCGGTACTGGTGCCGAAACTGCGCGCGGCGCTGGCCGCACGTACCGCCCGCGAATGGGAACAGGTCTTCGGCAGCGACGTGCCATGTTCCGCCGCGCGCCAGCTGGAAGAAATGTTCGATCACCCGCAAGTCCTGGCTGAGAATATGATGGCGGACATGCAGCATCCGGCAGCCGGCAGCTACCGGGGATTCACCGAGGCGGTTCGTTTCGGCGACGCACCTGCGCCAAAGCCATTTGCCGCACCGGCGCTGGGGCAGCACTCGGACCAGATCCTGGCAGCCAACGGCTATTCGGCCGAAGAGATCGCGCGGCTGCGCGCTCTCGATGTCATTCGCTGAGGAATTCATGACCAGGCATTTCATTCATGTGGTACGCGTGCTGGCGCTGCTCGCCACGCTATGCATCGCCTCTCTCGCACCACGCTTGGCGCTGGCCGACAATCTGGCTACCGTCCGCAAGGTTGCGCTGCCGCCTTTGCCGCAGCCTGCCGCGCAGATCGCAACCGTCGAGGGCCGTCTGCTGGCGCTGACGGAGTCCGGCAGCTGGCTGCTGGACGAGGACCGCAAGGCGTGGCGCACCACGAACTTCCGCGCTCCGCAAGCACGCACTTTCGCTGCGGGCGCGCGCTACACCTGGCTGCTGTCCGGTCCGGACGGCAGCGTCGCCAACGTGCAGCGCCTCGCATTGCAGGGGCAAGGCATCGACAGCGCACCGCTGCCGGCGCTGCCTGAGCCGCTAACGCACGCCTTCGCCGCTGTACTGGCAGACAAGCTGTATGTCGCAGGCCAGACCGCCGCCGGCGAGCCGCGCATGCTGGCACTGGATGCCGTCACGCCGGGTGCAGGCTGGGAAGCGCTCCCGGCCTGGGATGGCCGCGGTGGCGATATCACTTCACTGGTGGCACAGAACTCCACGGTATTGCTGACCGTGCGCGGCGCGGAAGGACAGAGCGATCGCCTGCTGCGCTGGACTGCGCGCAACGGCTGGTCGGAAGCGAAGCCCGTTGGCGGCCGCGTGCTGCCAGGCGCGGTGCGCGCCACGGGCCAAGCCCACGTGCTGTACCTGGCCGAGCCGGTCGGCACAAGCCAGGGCGCATCGCATGGCCAGCCGCAGTTGCACACTTATCACACGATTACCGGCTCCTGGGCCGTAGCGCCGCTGCCTGAAGCCGAAACCGCGCAAGGCGCCGAAATTGGAGCGGGTTGGGGCAACGGCGTACTGCGCGCCTACGTCGACGCCGGCGGCCGCCAGCAGCTCGCATACACCGAGATCGTCAGCGGCAAGCGCCTGCTGAAAACCTTCGACTGGATCGTCATCGTGGTCTACCTCGCCGGCATGCTGGGCATCGGCTGGTATTGCTATATGCGCGAGAAGCGCAACTCCACATCGGACTTCTTCGTTGGTGGCCGCAGCATTCCGTTCTGGGCGGCGGGCATCAGCCTGTATGCTGCCAACACCAGCTCCATCAGCTACATCGCCATTCCAGCCAAGGCGTTCGAAACCAACTGGCAGTACATGACCAATAATCTGGTAGCCGTGGTGGCGCTGACTTTCGTTGCTGTCGCCATCGTGCCGCTGCTGCGCCGATTGAATCTGATGTCGGTGTTCCAGTACCTCGAAATCCGCTTCCATCCGGCGATCCGCATGATCGCAAGCCTGATCTGCATCCTGGTGCAGATCGGCAGCCGCATGAGCGTGATTCTGCTGCTGCCGTCGCTGGCTATCGCCACGATTACCGGTATCGACGTCACCTGGAGCATCATCCTCATGGGCGGCTTCACGATCGTGTACACGGCGATGGGCGGCATGAAGGCCGTGGTGTGGACCGACTTCGTGCAGCTGTTCGTGAAGATGGGCGGCGCCCTGTTCGCGATTGGCTTCATCCTGTGGAAGCTGGATGGCGGCGTGATGGAGTTCGTCCACGTCGCGGCTGCCGAGAGCAAGACGAAGCTGTTCGACTTCAGCTGGGACCTGACCCAGCCGACCGTGTGGGGCTTCATCTTCCTGGTGGTGTTCGACGTGGTGCTGACCTTCCCCAAAGACCAGGTGCTGATGCAGCGCGTGCTGTCGACCAAGTCCGCCAAGGAAGCAACGCGCTCGATCTGGACCTTCGCGGCGATCTCCATCCCCGGTGGCTTCATCTTCTACACCATCGGTACCGCGCTGTACACCTACTACAAGAGCCACCCCGAGCGCATGAATCCACTGCTCAATGTGGACGCCACCTTCCCCTTGTTCATTGCGGCCGAACTGCCGACAGGTGTCACCGGTCTGATCATCGCGGGCATCCTGGCGGCGGCAATGGCCACGCTGTCCGGCATCATGAACAGCGTCGCGACACTGGCCTCGGTGGACTTCTATGAAAAGCTGGTGAAGAACCCGACACCGAAAAAGAGCGTGCTGTTTGCGGAAATCGCCACCGTGGCGACGGGCCTGATCGGCATTGCCGCCGCGCTGATTCTGTCGCGCTTCAATGCGCACTCGCTGTTCGACGTATCGATCGAACTGGCGGGACTGCTGAGCGGCGGCTTCGCCGGCGCCTACACGCTGGGCATGTTCACGCGCCGCGCCAACTGGCAGGGCGTAGCGATCGGCATTCTGTGCAGCTCGATCCTGACCACCATCTGCTGGACGATGAAGCTCGTCCACCCGTACTTCTACCTGCCGATTTCGATCATGCTGTGCATCGTCTTCGGCTACCTGGCCAGCTACCTGTTCCCTGCGCCGGACCAGTCGCTGGCCGGCCTTACCATCTACGCAGACACCCCATCGAGAACCGAGGAAGATCATGACCGGCAAACGTCCACCCACCTATGACACCCGCACCGTGCCGGCGAAAGAGCCGAAGCACTGGGACACGCCGCTGCCGCACACCTTGCCGGCCCATTTGCCCACGCCTGGCAAGTCGCCGGATTGGCCTTACATCAATATCGGCAAGTGGAAGATCGACGTCAACAACTACGCGGACAGCTGGCGCAAGGAACTGACGATCTGGCGCCACGAGCACAAGATCCGCGCCGGCTATGACGGCTCGCGCTACGACCGCCCGGAGCTGGCCTGGTCGCAGCGTAATTTCGTGCACACGCAGATGATGGTGGAGGACCGTTACTTCTACGATCCAGTCAAAGGTGAGTACACGGTGGACCGTTATCTGGACGATCTGGAAAAGCGCTTCGGCGGTATCGACAGTGTGCTGATCTGGTACGTCTATCCGAACATCGGCATCGACAACCGTAACCAGACCATGCTGGCCAGCGATATGCCGGGCGGCCTGGATGGACTGAAAAAGGCGGTGCAGGCTTTCCAGAAGCGCGGCGTGCGCGTGTTCCTGCCGACTATGCCGTGGGATAACGGCACCAGGCCGGAAGGCATGGAAGACTGGGACGCGGTGACCGGACTCGCGGTACAACTGGGCGCCGATGGCGTGAACGGCGACACCTACAATGGTGTGCCGCGTGTGTATGCCGATGTGTCGGACAAAGCCAATCGCCCCATGATCTTCCAGCCCGAAGGCTCGCTGACCGCGGACGAAGCGCTGCAATGGAATCAGCAAACCTGGGGCAAGGCGTCGACGGACACCATTCCTGCCGTGAGCAAGGTGAAGTGGCTGGAGTCGCGCCACATGGTCAATCTGGAAAACCGCTGGTGCCGCGACCGCACCGACGATTTCCAGTACATGTTCTTCAACGGCGTGGGCTATACCGCCTGGGAAAACGTGTGGGGTATCTGGAACCAGGTTACGGACCGCGATGGTGAAGCGCTGCGCCGTATCGCCACCATCTACCGCCAGTTCCCGGAGCAGCTGGTCAGCCCAGGCTGGGAACCGTATGCGATGGCGCTGCAGCAGAACGTGTTCGCCAGCCGCTTCCCGGCCGATGGCGTCACGCTGTGGACGATTGTGAACCGCAATGAATACGAAGTGAACGGCGAGCAGCTGGTGGTGCCGCATACCGAAGGCCGCAGCTATTACGACGCCTGGAATGGTGTGCCGCTCACGCCGCGCCTGCAGGGGCAGGGCGAAGGCGCGACCGCGACCTTTGATCTGACGCTGGAAACCAAGGGTTTCGGCGCCATCGTCGGTGTGGATGCCGGTGTCAGCGTGGCGGGCATGGATGATTTCCTGCACAAGATGTCGGACATGGCGAGCGCACCGCTGCGCAGCTTCTCCGGTTCCTGGAAGCCGCTGCCGCAGAAGATGATCGATATTGCGCCGACTGCCACCGCAGGCGAAGCGCCGGAAGGCATGGTGGCCATTCCCGCAGGCGATTTCGACTTCGTGGTGACTGGCATTGAAGTTGAGGGCTATACCTGGGCCAGCATGGACTTCCAGTATCCGTGGGAGAGCATCGGCCGCCGCGCGCACCGCCGCCGCATGGCGATGAAGCCTTTCTACATCGATAAATACAACGTCACCAATGCCCAATTCAAGAAGTTCCTGGACGCCAGCGGCTACGCGCCGCGCGATGCCCACAACTTCCTGAAGGACTGGGACAACGGCGTGCCGCGCAAGGGCTGGGAAAACAAGCCAGTGACCTGGGTCAGCCTGGAGGATGCGCGTGCTTATGCCGCCTGGGCCGGCAAGCGTTTGCCGCATGAATGGGAATGGCAGTACGCGGCGCAAGGCACGGATGGACGCCTTTACCCGTGGGGCGATCAATGGAACGGCAACGTGGTCCCTCAGCAGAATACCGGCCGCGAATTGCTGCCGCCCGATGATGTCGATGCGCACCCTGAAGGCGCCAGCCCGTTCGGCGTGATGGATCTGGTGGGCAATGTGTGGCAATGGACCAGCGAATTCGAGGACGAGCACACGCGCGCGGCGGCGTTGCGCGGCGGCAGTTCGTATATTCCGCAAAGCTCGCACTGGTACTTCCCGCAGGCGCATCGTCTGGACCAGCATGGCAAATACCTGCTGATGGCGCCGTCGAAAGACCGCTCCGGCATGCTGGGCTTCCGCTGCGTGGTAGATGCGGCCTGATATGGAAGCGATTGTCCGTTTTCCATCGCCAGCGCAAGTCCAGCTGCAAGGCTTGCTGGGCGACGCGCTGCAGGCCAACCTGAATGGCCGCCTGTCGCATTTCATCGAGGATGAACATAGTCCGGCCATCGCGCTTTTTGGCGCAGAGCACAAGTGCTGCAATCACGAAGGCGACTGGTATGGCGAGCACGCGGGCAAATGGCTTTATGCGGCAGCGCGTGCGGCCAGCCGCAGTGCAGGGCATCCGCTCGCATCGCACGTGCTGCGGGTGGCGGACTTTCTGGTGGCGCAGCAGGAGGCGGACGGCTATCTGGGTAATTACGCGCCGGAGCGCCGCTTCATGCATAAGCAGCCGCGCGGACCGCGCACCTGGGATGGGGCGCCCGGCCAGCGTACCTGGGATATCTGGACGCACAGCTATCTGATCATCGGTCTGCTGGAAGTGCATAAATACTTCCCTGAGCCGCGTTATCTGAATGCCGCGTGCCGCATCGGCGACTTGTGTCTGGAGGCGCTGACGCAAGGTGGCGTCGATATCACGGAGCTGGGCAATCATCACGGCATGTCCGCCACCATCCTGCTCGATCCTGCGGCGGAGCTGTATCTACGCACTGGCGAGGCGCGCTATCTTCAGCTGGCGGAATTGATCGTGCAGCAGGCGGACGCGCGCCCCGAACTGAATCTGCTGACGCAGGCATTGAAGGGCGCCGACGCGGCGGAAATCGCCACCGGCAAGGCCTATCAGCTGTGCTGGAATATGGTCGGCCTGGCCAAGCTGCACCGGGCCACCGGCAAGCCGGCATATCTCGATGCCGTGCGCAAGGTCTGGTATAGCGTTCACGAATATCATTTAAGCCTGGGCGGCGGACCCTGGGGCGGTATCGCGCATCGTTCGCGCGAAGTGTTCAATCATCACGGCGCCTTCTCGCCATACGGTTATATCGAAACCTGCTCCACGCTGGCGTGGATGCAGATGAACCGCGAACTGCTGGCGATCACGGGCGAGGCGCAATACGCAGAGGAGATCGAGCGCTCGGCCTACAACGATCTGCTGGGCGCGCAAGCGCCAAACGGGGAGGACTGGTGCTACTACATTTTCCCGAACGGACGGCGTGTCTACACGACGTACTGGCGTTGCTGCAAATCGAGCGGCGCCATGGCGCTGGAGGAGCTGCCCGGCGTGGCGTATGCCTTGCGCGGCGCTGACGAAATCGCAGTCAATATCTATGGACCGGGCGAGGCCACGCTGGCGACTGCCGCTGGCGGCAATGTGCGGCTGGTTCAACACACGGCGTATCCTGCGGACGGCGCGGTGCGCATCAGCGTGCAGCCAGAACGGGCGGGGCGCTTTGCGCTTGCGCTGCGTATTCCTTCGTGGGCGGACGGCGCGTCGGTGCGCGTGAATGGCGCAGACGGCGAGGCGTGGATGGGCGCCAACGCCGCCGGGGCCGACGTCGGCGGCTACCTTTGCCTGGAGCGCGAGTGGCGCGCTGGTGATGTGGTCGAATTGTCGCTGCCGATGGCGCCAACCCTGCATCGCAAGCTAAGCCAGAACACGCAGGAGTCGCGCGCTCCGGATGGTTCGCCCGTCGCGCAGCAGGTCATGCGCTACGAGTACGCGGCCATCACGCGCGGCCCGCTGGTGTTTGCCACGGGGCTGATCGACGGCTTCAAGATGGAGGAAACGGTGATTCTGGCCGACGGTCTGCTGCTGGAGATGGCGCCCGAATCACTGCCCGAAGGCGCGAATGGTCCGGCCATCCGCCTGAAGCTGGCGTCTCGGCCGGACCTGATGTTCGTGCCTTACTACGAGGCCGGTGGCAGGCAGGACGGCGCCTGGCGCCTCACCTGGCTGCAGCTCGCGCCACCCTTAGGGCCTGGTCATTGACCACTGCTGGTTGCTGCCGCCGTTGGACGGGTACTGGATGATCTGCGCATTTTCCGCCGTGCTCTTGTTTTGCACGTCGAGCACGTAGCCGCTTAGCAGGTTCTTGACGTTGTAGTAGCCGGTAGCGGGGCTGGTGAAGCTCCAGTCCTGGCCATTGCCGGCCCAGTAGGACCATTGCGCGATATTGGTGCCGGCGGTAGTGGAGTTGTCGTAGTTATCCAGGCTGAGCAGGCTGTTTGCGTTGATCACGCTGTACTGGCCGTCGCCGTGACCGATCACATACCAGTATTGGTTCTTTGCGCCGCTGTAAGTCTGCTGCTGGACCCAGGCGCCGTTCGTGGTCGATGCGCCTGCCACCGCAAGCGCCTTGCCGCTCAGGCGCGATTTGAAGACCCACGGACCGTCGCTGACGCCGCCGCAGCTGTCGAAAGCGCTGAAGCTGCGGGTGAGGGTGGGCCAGCCGCCGCTGTACGTCATCTTCAGGATGTCCAGCTTGGGATTGCCATTGTCGTTCAGATCGTAATAGTGAATGGACACCCAGTTGCAGCCATCCTGTTTCAGGTCGGCGATGTGGCCGGGGCCTTTATAGCGGCCGTCGACATTGGGCAAGGCGGTGCGGGTGCCGGAGTAGGGGCCTGTGATGGTCGTGGCGCGCTGCACTTCGACGTAATAGGTAGAGTCCACGCCTTTGCAGCAGGCGCCGCGGTTCACCCACAGATAGTAATAGCCGCCATCGCGCGTGATATAGGGCGCCTCCATGTCCTTGCCGCCGCCACCGAGGATGGTGCTGACGCTGGAGGCCAGCTTGCCCGTGCTCTGGTTGATCTCCGCGATGCCGATGCCGCCGAAGAAGGAGCCGTACGTCATATAGACCTTGCCATCATGGTCGCGGTACAGCGCGGGGTCGATGGCATTGATTTCGCCGCTGCCGCCGAAGGATTCGACCACGATGCCCAGGTCCGTCCACTGCGGGTTCTTCAGCGAGGGCGAGCGCGCCACGCCGATGGCGGAGCTCGACGTGCCGAAGGTCGAAACGGAGTAATAGAGGTAGTAGTTGCCGTTCATGTGGATCACGTCCGGCGCCCAGAACGAGCCACTGAAGTTGGGGATCTTGTTGGCGATCCAGCTGGGGTAGGTGGTGAACACCGGCGCCGGACCTGCCGCCCAGGTGATCATATCTTTTGAGGTCGAGTACCAGATGCCGGTGCCGGTGGTGAAATTGAAATAAGTGTCGCCGTCCTTGGTGATGGTGCCGGGATCGTGGGCGTTCTGCACGCCGCTGAGGGCGATCGCTTGCGCGGTAAGGGCGAGCGCAGCCAGGCAGAGGGCTGCCAATAATCTTTTCATAAGGTCTCCTGATCGTTATAGGTATAGACAGCCGAAGCTGTCCGCACAGATTAGGAGTTACTCACCCGCACTGCTAATGAGTTTTTACGCAAGCTTGATACCGTTTTCGGTATGCGCCCGTGAGCCGCGCCATCTGTGCTTGCGCCATACGCCAGCCAGCAGCAGCCCGGCGCACAGCATGGTCCACGTCGCCGGCTCGGGCACCGGTGGCGCCACCGCCTGGGTGAACAGGATGAGGTCCCAGGTCATCGGTAGCGGCGTATCGCCGGGATTCTGAATGCTCATGCTGAAGGTATCGTTGAAGCCATCCGGCGACATGGCCATGGTTGTCCAATGCGAGTAGTCGACGTCGCAGGCGGTGGGAATGGTGGCGTGCAGGCAGGTGCTGAAAATGCCGTCGGCGCGCGCCAGGGAGCCGCCATGATTCTCGAACGCGAGCCGGGCGTGGCCGGTGATGGTCAGGCCGCTTTGCGGTGCCAGCACGATCCGGGGAAAGCTCCAGATGCGGCTATAGCCCTGTCGCCAGGCGCCGTCGTCATCCGCAACGCTGGCATGCACGCTGGCCGAACCCAGCGCCGGGTTCAGTATGGCATTCACCAGCGAATCGCCGTGCGTGACCGAGGCGGCCATCGCGTCCCGGGTGCCGGGCGATTGCTGGCGGTCGTCCACACTGGGATTGCCGGCCGCAGTCTGAAGCGCGGCCTCCAGATCGGTTTTGCCAGGCGTCAGGGTGAAAGAGGGATGGGCGCCGGGTTGCAGTGCCCACACCTGAAAGGCGAACTGGTCCGCAGTCACCGTGACATTAATCGGGCCAGCGTGGGCGACGGCAATGCCCAGCGTAAGCAGCAACAGCATTTGGGACAGCAGTTTCATGGCATGCCCTTTGGCTCAAGCGCGTCGGCGCCGCGTTCCCACCAGTAGCAGGCCGGCGCCCAGCATGACCCAGGTGGCGGGTTCCGGTACCGGCGCCAGGGCATAACCGGTTTCGATATAGGACGAGACGCGCCAGTTCAGCAGCAGCGTGCGGTCGCTATTATTGGTGAGCGTTCGCGAGAAGGTGCCGTTGCGGCTGAGAGAACGCTCGCCGAAGCTGAAGCCGGTGTAGCCCGGCAGGCAGTCGTAGCCCTCGTACAGGCAGGCTTGCAGCAGGAAGCTGCCACTGCGGTCGGGCAGATCGCCTTCGCTTTCATAGTCAAATAACCAATTGCCGCTAAAAATATTGACGCTGTAGGGCGCAATGCGTACCTGGCCGCGGCTGTTCATATTGGCGTAGCTGTAGTTCCAGGGCGCGTCGATGCTATCGATACTGTTCACCAGCGAACCGTCGCCCAGCTTGCCGGTCACGGCGCCGCCGGCGACGGAGCTGAGGCCGGCTACGGCTGCCGCCGTCGGCCGCCAGGAGCCGGCGGTATCCATCTCGAACAACGAGGTCTTGCGGTTGAGCGTGTCGGCGATGGTTCCATAGACCGCATCACCGCCAGGGTAGAGCTGATAGGCGAGGGCGGCGCTGTCCGTCAGCGACCATGACTGGATATTCGGTCCGCTCAGGACCAGGGAAGTGCTCAGCCGGTCGGCCAGGGCCGGCTGCGCCGCAAAAACGCCGTACAGGATCAGCGCCGGCGTCAGGCGCGTAAGTTTCATTGCCATGATGTTTCCCCCCCGTAGTTGCTTGCTTATTAAAAGTAGCACTTTTGCAAGTGTGTCAGGAAGTGTAGGCGGACTTAACAATATGCTGCGCACATTTGACATACCCCGTACAAACCTGTTGCGTCAAGGGGCAAATCGAAGTACACTAGCCGGCTTCGGTATGGGTTCGTCTTTTTTATGGCCCGTATCTTTTTTTGTAGTTCAACTTAGTCCTGCCCAATCGTAGGTGGGAATGGAGAAAAAATGAGCCTTGGCCTCCTCGGTCGCAAGGTTGGTATGATGCGCATCTTCACGGATGATGGGGACTCGATCCCTGTGACCGTGCTGGACGTATCGAACAACCGTGTTGCGCAAATCAAAACTCCTGAAGTGGATGGTTATTCCGCTGTTCAGGTTGTCTTCGGTCAGCGTCGCGCATCCCGCGTGACTAAAGCTGCTGCCGGTCACTATGCTAAAGCTGGTGTTGAAGCTGGTTCCTTCATCAAGGAATTCCGCGTTGACGCTGCTAAAGCATCCGAACTGAAAGCCGGCGACGCTGTTGCCGTGTCCCTGTTCGAAGTCGGTCAAAAGATCGACGTACAAGGTGTTTCGATTGGTAAGGGCTACGCCGGTACCATCAAGCGCTACAACTTCTCGTCTGGCCGTGCTACCCACGGTAACTCCCGTTCGCACAACGTACCAGGTTCCATCGGTATGGCGCAGGACCCAGGCCGAGTGTTCCCAGGTAAGCGCATGACCGGTCACATGGGCGACGTTACCGTCACCACCCAGAATCTGGAAATCGCTCGTATCGACGCTGACCGCCAGCTGCTGCTGGTGAAAGGTGCAGTACCAGGCGCGAAAAACGGCCAGGTTGTTGTGTCGCCAGCTGTTAAAGTTAAAGCAAAGAAGGGAGCTTAATCGATGGAACTCAAGCTCTTGAACGCGCAAGGTCAAGCCTCCTCGAACGTAGCCGCCGCTGACACCGTCTTCGGCCGTGACTACAACGAAGCGCTGATCCACCAGGTTGTTGTTGCCTACGCTGCCAACGCACGTAGCGGTAACCGCAAGCAAAAAGACCGTGAAGAAGTCCACCACACGACCAAGAAGCCATGGCGCCAAAAAGGTACCGGCCGTGCTCGTGCTGGTATGTCCTCCTCGCCTCTGTGGCGCGGCGGTGGTCGCATCTTCCCGAACTCGCCTGACGAGAACTTCACCCACAAAGTGAACAAGAAGATGTATCGCGCCGGCCTGTGCTCGATCCTGTCCCAGCTGGCTCGCGAAGAGCGTCTGGTCGTGATCGAAGAACTGGCGATCGACGCTCCTAAGACCAAGCTGCTGTCGCAAAAGCTGACCGGCATGGGTCTGGAATCCGTTCTGATCATCACCGACACCATCCAGGAAAACCTGGAGCTGGCTTCCCGTAACCTGCCGAACGTGCTGGTTGTTGAGCCACGTCACGCAGATCCAATGTCGCTGGTCTTCTACAAGAAGGTCCTGGTTACCAAAGCGGCACTGGCACAGATTGAGGAGATGCTGGCATGAGCGCAGTCATCAAACACAGCGAAGAGCGCCTGATGAAGGTGCTGCTGGCGCCGGTCATTTCCGAGAAGGCCACCATGGTCGCGGAAAAGAACGAGCAGATCGTGTTCCTGGTTACCAAGGATGCGACCAAGCCAGAAATCAAGGCCGCCGTTGAACTGCTGTTCAAGGTCCAAGTGGAATCGGTGCAGACCGTCAACCGCGAAGGTAAGGTCAAGCGTTCCGGCCGTTTCATCGGTCGCCGCAACCACACCAAGCGTGCTTTCGTGTGCCTGAAGCCCGGCCAGGAAATCAATTTCACCGAGGAGGCTAAATAATGGCACTCGTTAAGATGAAGCCAACCTCCCCAGGCCGTCGCGGCATGGTGAAGGTTGTGAACGCCGACCTGTTCAAGGGTCGTCCGTTCGCTGCCCTGCTGGAAAAGAAGTCCAAGACGGCTGGCCGTAACAACAACGGTCACATCACCACCCGTCACATCGGCGGTGGTCACAAGCACCACTACCGTCTGGTGGACTTCAAGCGCAACAAGGATGGCATCCCTGCGAAAGTGGAACGTATCGAATACGATCCGAACCGCACCGCGCACATCGCCCTGCTGTGCTACGCCGACGGCGAGCGCAAGTACATCATCGCCCCGAAAGGCGTTGCTGTCGGCGACACCCTGCTGAACGGTTCGGAAGCGCCGATCAAGCCGGGCAACTGCCTGCCAATCCGCAACATCCCGGTGGGTACCAATATCCACTGCGTGGAAATGCTGCCTGGCAAAGGTGCTCAGATGGCCCGTACCGCTGGCGCCGTTGTGGTGCTGATGGCACGTGAAGGTACTTACGCTCAGGTGCGTCTGCGCTCCGGCGAAGTGCGCCGCGTGCACATCGAGTGCCGCGCAACCATCGGTGAAGTCGGCAATGCCGAACACAGCCTGCGTAAGATCGGTAAAGCTGGTGCGATGCGCTGGCGCGGTGTTCGCCCAACCGTTCGCGGTGTGGTGATGAACCCGATCGACCACCCGCACGGTGGTGGTGAAGGCCGTACCGCAGCTGGTCGTCATCCAGTGTCGCCATGGGGTCAACAGACCAAGGGTAAGAAGACTCGCTCCAACAAGCGTACTTCTTCGATGATCGTCTCGCGCCGCGGCAAGAAATAAGGATAAACCATGACTCGTTCATTGAAAAAAGGGCCGTTCTGCGACGCCCATCTGGTGAAAAAAGTCGAAGCCGCGCAAGCGACCAAAGACAAAAAGCCAATCAAAACCTGGTCCCGTCGCTCGACGATCATGCCTGACTTCATCGGTCTGACCATTGCCGTGCACAACGGCAAGGTGCACGTGCCTGTGTACGTTTCCGAGAACATGGTTGGTCACAAGCTCGGCGAATTCGCGCTGACCCGTACCT
>Ga0209565_1000147_pt1 | contig 96886 bp, 85 predicted proteins | sample Araplaol_mTSA_r2_2_FD_184283 | JGI IMG/M metagenome (GOLD analysis project Ga0209565, IMG submission 184283) | Arabidopsis root microbial communities from North Carolina, USA - plate scrape MF_Col_mTSA_r2 (SPAdes) (version 3) | ecosystem: Host-associated > Plants > Roots > Endosphere | place... | reverse complement strand
CCTGGTAGATGGCCATGATCGGGCCCAGGCCCATCGACACGGTCGGGAACTGCCAGAAGTCCGGCATCAGCCACGGGTGCGGGTACGACGAGATGCCCTTGCCGTCCACTTCCTGGCGGAAGTTGTCGAGCTGCTCAACGGTCAGGCGGCCCAGCAGGAAGGCGCGCGAGTACACGCCCGGTGCCGAGTGGCCCTGCACGAACACGAGGTCGCCGCCGTTCTGTTCCGAGGGCGCGCGCCAGAAGTGGTTGTAGCCCACGTCATAGAGCGTGGCGGCCGAGGCGAACGACGAGATGTGGCCGCCGACGTTGGTGTTCTTGTTGGCCCGCAGCACCATGGCCATGGCGTTCCAGCGCGTGTAAGAGCGGATGCGGTGCTCGATGTCCTGGTCGCCCGGAATGCGTGCCTGCTGCTCGACCGGAATCGTATTGATGTACGGCGTCTCGGCGTGGAACGGCTGGGTCACGCCATTCACGCGTGCGTACTGGATCTGCTTGTCGATCAGGAAGGCCGCGCGCTCGGCGCCTTCCGCGCTCAGGACGCCCTGCAGGGCATCCAGCCATTCATGCGTTTCCTGGGGATCTGCGTCGTTGGCGCTGCTGGCGCCGAGGATCTGCTCTGGTACAGCGGACATGACTGTCTCCTGGGTAAATTCCTGCCCCGGCGCCCGCCCGGTATGGCGGATCTCGGTTGGCCGGTCTGACGGTAGTCGACTTCGCGGTGGCAAGCCCTGCTGCTGGCTCCTGGCATCGGTTCGCTGGCCAGGGCCGGGATCTTCTCTGGTGGGGTCGCATCGCCCCGATCCCTCAGGCTTCAAGCACATGGCTCCGCCCGCATTGTTCGGTCGAAGCGATTCTATGGAAGCACAGCAAGCGCTGACAAGCTAAATTTTCAGATTACGAAGTCCTTTTTTATAATGTGGAATATTGCCGCACCGCACCAGAAAGCGCGCCGGCGCGCCGTCTGGCGGCCTTGGCACCGAGCGCGTTTTTGCAGTGCCGCATAGGCGCTTTCCCCAAGCGACGCACCGCAGTAAAGCCGATACACTGGCCGGTCGACCGTCAATCCCCTATGCAGTTTTTCGAACGAATCCTCTCCGGCCTGCGCACGGCCATCCTGCCACCGGGCTCAGCCAGCACGGTTGGCGACACGTCCCCTGCGGTGCCGCACGGCGTCGGCCATGATCCGCATGCCGAGCACGCCGACACCCATGCCGACCACGCCGATGCCATGGAGCCGCTGGCCGCCGCACCGCGCCGCCTGTGGATCTTGCGCTGGCGCAACCTCGTGGCCACCAGCTGGTTCATGTTCATCCCGCTCGTGGCCATCGTGCTGTTCACGGTGGCGATGGGTGTCATCCTCTGGTCGCTGCACGAGACCGAGCGCCAGCAGCAGCGCGATGCGCTGTACCGCGACGCCGCGTGGGCGCAGCAGCGCGTGCGCCTGTCGCTGCTGAGCAACCAGGACCAGATGGCTTCGCTGGCGCGCGACATCGCCGCCGCCCAGCTGGACCAGAGCGCCTACCGCACGGCTGCGCAGGAAATTCTGCGCGAGAACCCGGAAATCGTCTTCATCAACTGGCTGGACGCCACCAAGCGCGGCCGCTGGTCGCTGCCCTCCACGTCCGAATTTGCCGCGCGGCTGCGCGAAACGGTCGACCATCCGCTCGAAGCGGAGGTGCTCGATACCTTCGACGCGGCCCGCGAGACCCAGCGCGTGGTCTATTCGCGCCCGCTGGTCAACGACCGCGGCGACAGCTTCATGCTGATGGAAGTGCCGATCGTGCGCGACAACGAGTTCCTGGGTACGCTGGGCGCCCTGTACTCGATCAACGGCATCCTCACGCACCTGCTGCCGCCCGAGCTGACCGAGCGCTACCGCTTCTCGCTGATCGACAAGAACAACCAGACGCGCGCCAGCACCTCGGTGCGTCCGGTGCCGGGCAACGCACTGTCCTACGAGGTGCTGCTCGACCCGCCGGGCCACTCGCTGTCGCTGCGCGCCGACGCCTATCCGCCTCCCTCGAACCTGCCCAACAACATGCTGCTGTGGCTGGTGGTGGGGCTGTCGTGCTTCCTGCTGTGGAGCCTGTGGAGCATGTGGCGGCACACCAGCCGCCGCTCCGAGGCGCAGCGCGCGCTGCTGGCCGAGACCTCGTTCCGGCGCGCGATGGAAAACTCGATGCTGATCGGCCTGCGCGCGCTCGATCTCAACGGCCGCATCACTTACGTCAACCCGGCGTTCTGCCGCATGACGGGCTGGGCCGAGACCGAACTGGTCGGGCGCGTGCCGCCCTTCCCCTACTGGCCGCCCAACGACCAGCAGGAGATGCAGAAGCAAATCGACCTGACGCTGCAGGGCAAGTCACCCGCCACCGGCTACGAGATGCGCGTGATGCGCCGCGACGGCAGCAGCTTCTTCGCCCGCATGTACGTTTCGCCGCTGGTGGACAGCCGGGGCCGGCACACGGGCTGGATGAGCTCGATGACGGACATCACCGAGCCCAAGCGCGCCCGCGAGGAACTGGCCGCCGCGCACGACCGCTTCACCACCGTGCTGGAAAGCCTGGACGCCGCGGTGTCGGTGCTGGCCACCGACAAGGCCGAGCTGCTGTTCGCCAACCGCTACTACCGCCAGCTGTTTGGCTGGGAAGCGGAGGGCCACCTGAAGCTGGCCGGCGACGACTTCGACAAGGAGCAGATGTCGAGCGACAACACCGACTTCGTCGACGCCTACGCCGGCCTGCCGGCTTCCGAGCTGATGCCGTACGCCTCCGACGCGCGCGAGGTGTTCGTGCCCGACATGCAGAAGTGGTTCGAAGTACGCCGCCGCTATATCCAGTGGGTAGACGGCCACCTGGCGCAGATGCAGATTGCCACGGACATCACCGTCCGCAAGGCTGCCGAGGAAATGGCGCGCCAGCACGAGGAGCGGCTGCAGTTCACCAGCCGCCTGACCACCATGGGCGAGATGGCATCGTCGCTGGCGCACGAGCTGAACCAGCCGCTGGCCGCCATCAACAACTACTGCATGGGTGCGGTGGCACGGCTGCATTCGGGCCGCAGCACGCCGGAAGACCTGATTCCGGTGCTGGAAAAGACCTCGGCGCAGGCCGTGCGGGCCGGCACCATCATCAGCCGCATCCGCGGGTTCGTGAAGCGCAGCCAGCCCCAGCGGCGCGAGGCCGCGCTGCATGACATCGTGGCCGACGCGGTGGGCCTGGCCGACCTGGAAGCCACGCGCCGCCGCGTGACCATCCTGACCCGCCTGCCCGCTCCGCCGATGATGCTCTACGTGGACCCGGTGCTGATCGAGCAGGTGCTGGTCAACCTGCTCAAGAATGCCGTGGAAGCCATGGCCGGCCTGCCGGCGATGCGCGCCGCCGGCGTGGTGCGGCTCCATGCGCGGGTCGAGAATGTCGAGTTCGGCCAGTCGGTGTGCATCGACGTGATCGACCAGGGCCCGGGCGTGGACGAGGCCACCAAGGAGCGCCTGTTCGAGCCGTTCTTCAGCACGAAATCCGACGGCATGGGCATGGGCCTGAACATCTGCCGCTCGATCATTGAATCCCACCAGGGCCGGCTCTGGGTGGAAAACAATGTGGACGGCATCGGTTGTACGTTTAAAATCACGCTGCCGCTGCAGCCGGCGCTGCCCGAACAGTAACGGGCGCGCCTCCGGGCATGCCGGGCGACCCTCTGCCGCGGGGCATCGGGAGGCCGTCCGGACGATTTGCCCGGGGGTGTTGCGCGCCGCCGCATGCAGTTACACTTCGTTGCAAACGACTTTGCCCCAGGAGACTTCATGACCGCAACGCCCAGCCCAACGCCGCATCGTGGCGAGACCGTCTTCATCGTCGACGACGATGAAGCGATGCGCGACTCGCTGACCTGGCTGCTCGAGGGCAATGGCTACCAGGTGCGCAGCTTCAACAGCGCCGAACAATTCCTGTCCGCCTACGACGCCGGCTCGGTGGCGTGCCTGATTCTCGACGTGCGCATGCCGGGCATGAGCGGCCCGGAACTGCAGGAGCGCATGATCGCCGAGAACATCGACATCCCGATCGTCTTCATCACCGGCCACGGCGACGTGCCGATGGCGGTGTCGACGATGAAAAAGGGCGCGATCGACTTCATCGAGAAGCCGTTCGACGAGTCGGAACTGCGGGCGCTGGTGGAACGCATGCTGCAGAAGGCGCGCAGCGACCACTCCACCGCCCGCGAGCAGCGCGCGGCGAAGGACCTGCTGGGCAAGCTGACCACCCGCGAGCAGCAGGTGCTGGAGCGCATCGTGGCCGGCCGCCTGAACAAGCAGATTGCCGACGACCTGGGCATTTCCATCAAGACCGTGGAGGCGCACCGCGCCAACATCATGGAAAAGCTCAACGTCAACACGGTGGCCGACCTGCTCAGGCTGGCGCTGTCGCGCAATAGCTGATTCCTGCCCGCCCGCACGCCAATCGCGCGGGCGGCATCGGAAAAACCGCAAACCCCAGGCCGGTGGCCTGGGGTTTCGTCCATTCTGGGCGCTCGTCCCGAGCTGGCGTCAGTCGTCCCGCAGGTAGTCGCTGTCGCGGAACGTCACCACCCATTGCGGGCGGTAGATCACGAAGATGGCCACCAGCATGCCGGTCAGGAAGGCTTCGCCGAAGGCGATGATGACCACGCCGGTCAGCCTGTCGGCCGCCGTCAGCCCGATATCGGTGGCCACACCCATGTTCACGAGCCAGGCCACGCGCAGGCTGCCGGCCACGATGGCGGCCAGCAAGGCGGCGAAATAGCCGTGTCCGAGGATGAAGACAAAGAGGTGCCGGGGCAGCCAGCGTCGCATGCCGGCCTGCAGCGCGGCTGTCACCAGGCCCGGCACGGCCGCCATCCAGATGAAGCGCGGCGCCAGTCCGATCCAGTCGATTTGCTGCCAGCCGTGCCCGGTGAGATAGGCCAGGCCGAGCAGCGACGCCACGTTGGCAATGGCCAGCGACACCATGGCAAGCGGCAGGCCGAACATGGTCACGGCCAGCGTGGCCCCCATCAGCTGGATCACCACCCCGCCACCCAGCGTGGCCCGCGCCGACCACATCAGGGCCAGCAGCACCAGTGTGCCGAGCCAGGCATGCTGCAGCGACTCCCGCCGCAGCACGCGCCACGGACGTTGCGCCACCGCCCAGGCCAGCACCGCCACGGCCAGCGTGGGCAGCGGCCAGACCGCCAGCAGCTCCCGAATTGAAGATTCTTCGATGTCCATCGGCCGATGCTAGCAGCCGGCCGCCTGGCCGGGGTTGCATCCCGTCAAGGCGGTTCCGAATGCCGCCAAGCCTTTATAATCCCGGTTTCGCGGCGACGCGGCAGCCCTGCCCGACGCCCTGCCCCAACCCGCAAGCCTCTCCAGACACGTATCCCATGTCCGCCCAACTGATCGACGGCAACGCCCTTGCCAAACAAATCCGTGCCGAAGCCGCCCAGCGCGCCGCCCGCCTGACCGCCGCCGGCCACCAGCCGGGCCTGGCCGTGGTGCTCGTGGGCGAGGACCAGGCCAGCCAGGTCTATGTGCGCAACAAGGTGAAGGCCTGCGAGGACAACGGTTTCCATTCGTCGCTGGACCGCTATCCGGCCGACCTGTCCGAGGCCGACCTGCTGGCCCGCATCGAGGCGCTGAACAACGACCCCAAGATCCACGGCATCCTGGTTCAGCTGCCACTGCCCAAGCACATCGACAGCCACAAGGTGCTGGAAGCCATCGCGCCGGAAAAGGACGTGGACGGCTTCCACGTGGCCAACGCCGGCGCCCTGATGACCGGCGCCCCGCTGTTCCGCCCGTGCACGCCGTATGGCTGCATGAAGATGCTGGAATCGATCCAGTACCCGCTGCGCGGCGCCCGCGCGGTGGTGATCGGCGCCTCGAACATCGTGGGCAAGCCGATGGCCATGCTGCTGCTGCAGGCCGGCGCCACGGTGACCATCTGCAACAGCAAGACGCGCGACCTGAGCGCCCACACCCGCGATGCCGACGTGATCGTGGCGGCAGTCGGCCGCCGCAACATCCTCACGGCCGACATGATCAAGCCGGGCGCGGTGGTCATCGACGTGGGCATGAACCGCGATGACGCCGGCAAGCTGTGCGGCGACGTGGATTTCGCGGGCCTGCGCGAGGTGGCCGGCTACATCACCCCGGTGCCCGGCGGCGTGGGCCCGATGACGATCACGATGCTGCTGATCAACACGCTGGAAGCCGCCGAGCGCAAGGCCGGCCTGGCCTGAGCCCCGGCCGAGACGGGCCATCGAGGCGCCCACGCGCGCTCAATGGCCCTGATAGCAAAGTCGTACTGGATATTTGGCCGCAAAGGCCTCATCTTGCACAGGTACCGTGCCGCGCCCGACCCCGGTGCCGGCACGCCAACCGGGAATTGTCATGACTGATACCACCGACCGCGCCACCAATCCGCTGCTCGACTTCGCCGATCTGCCGCGTTTTGCCGAGATCCGCCCCGAGCACATCAGCCCTGCGCTGGACGTGCTGCTGGCCGATGCGCAAGCCGCCGTCGCACGCACCGAGGATCCCGCCACCCCCGCCACCTGGCTGACCGCCGTGGAAGCGCTGGAAACCGCCACCGAACCGCTGGGCCGTGCCTGGGGCGTGGTGGGCCACCTGAGCGCCGTGGCCGACACGCCCGAGCTGCGCCGCGCCCACGCCGACAACCTGCCGCGCATGACCGAGTTCTGGTCGTCGCTGGGCCAGAGCCTGGCGCTGTACGAGAAATACAAGGCCGTGGCGGCCGGCCCCGAGTTCGCCGGCCTGTCGCCGGCGCGCAAGCAACTGCTCGAGAACGAACTGCGCGGCTTCCGCCTGGGCGGCGCCGAACTGCCCGAGGACCGCAAGCCCCGCTTCGCCGAGATCCAGGAGCAGCAGGCCCAGTTGTCGAAGGCATTTTCCGATCACGTGCTCGACGCCACCAACGCCTACGCGCTCTATGTCGAGGACGAGGCCCGCCTGGCCGGCATTCCGGCCGACGCGCTGGAAGCCGCGAAGCTGGCCGCCGAAAAGGACGGCAAGGCCGGCTGGAAATTCACGCTGCACTTCCCGTCGTACTTCCCGGTGCTGCAGTACGCCAACGACCGCGCGCTGCGCCAGACCATGTACGAAGCCAGCGTCACGCGCGCCTCGGAACTGGGTCCGCAGTACAACGCCGGCCAGGCCGAGTGGGACAACACCGCCAACATGCGCGAGCAGCTCACGCTGCGCCGTGAAGAGGCGCAGATGCTGGGCTACAACAACTACGGCGAAGTCTCGCTGGTGCCGAAGATGGCAGAGTCGCCGGCCGACGTGCTGAAATTCCTCGACGAACTGGCCGTCAAGGCACGTCCGTACGCCGAGGCGGACTGGAAGGAACTGCGCGAGTTCGCCGCCGCCGAACTGGGCCTCGACAAGATCGAGCCGTGGGACGTGGCCTACGCCTCCGAGAAGCTGCGCCAGAAGCGCTATGCGTTCTCGGACGACGAGGTCAAGCAGTACCTGCAGGAACCGAAGGTGCTGGAAGGCCTGTTCGGCGTGGTCGAGAAGCTGTTCTCGGTGAAGATCCAGCCCGACGAGGCCCAGACCTGGCACAAGGACGTGCGCTTCTTCCGCGTGGTGTCGCCGCAGGGCGCGCTGCTGGCGCAGTTCTATATCGACCTGTACGCGCGCGAAGGCAAGCGTGGCGGCGCCTGGATGGACGATGCGCGCGGCCGCAAGGAACGCAGCAACGGCACCGTGCAGACCCCGGTGGCCTACCTGACCTGCAACTTCACGGCGCCCGTGGGCGGCAAGCCCGCGCTGTTCACGCACGATGAAGTGATCACGCTGTTCCACGAGTTCGGCCACGGCCTGCACCACATGCTGACGCAGGTGGGCGACCTCGGCGTATCGGGCATCAATGGCGTGGAATGGGATGCCGTGGAGCTGCCGTCGCAGTTCATGGAGAACTTCTGCTGGGAATACGAGGTGCTGTCGACGATGACGGCCCACGTGGAAACCGGCGCCCCGCTGCCCCGCGCGCTGTTCGACCGCATGCTGGCCGCCAAGAACTTCCAGAACGGCATGATGACGCTGCGCCAGATCGTGTTCTCGTCGTTCGACATGCACCTGCACACCGACTACGACCCGCAGGGCGGCGTGTCGGTGCTGGAGCTGTCGCGCCAGATCAACGACGCCAAGCACGTGGTGCCGCAGTCGCCGCTGTCGCGCTGGCCGAACACGTTCAGCCACGTGTTCGCGGGCGGCTACGCGGCCGGCTACTACAGCTACAAGTGGGCCGAGGTGCTGTCCGCCGACGTCTACGCCGCGTTCGAGGAAGCCGCGAAGCTGTCGGGCAGCGTGCTCGATGCCGCCACTGGCGAGCGCTACCGTCGCGAGATCCTGTCGGTAGGCGGCAGCCGCCCGGCCATGGAATCGTTCGTGGCCTTCCGGGGCCGCACGCCGCAGATCGACGCGCTGCTGCGTCACGGCGGCATGGCGGAAACGGCCGCCACGGCGGCCTGACGCCACCCCGAGCGAGCGCCCCCCGCTGCCCCGCGCGCCGGCCCATGGACACCGCCGTGCCGATCCGTACGGAATGTCCGCCGGGCGCATGCGATTGCCGGCGGGAGCTGCTGCTGGACGACCCGGGCGCCGACCGCCGCATCCTGATGCTGACGCAGCACGAGGAAAAGCGGCTGGTCGCCCGGCTCGAAGCAGTGCAGACGCTGGAGGAACTGCGGCGCATGCAGGAACGCATGCGCACGCAGCTTGGCATCGTGATCACCATCACGCCCAGCGACAACGAGGTGCGCACGGTGCAGGGCATCCATATCGAGCTGTCGGACCAGCCCGGCCTGTGCCGCAAGACCCGCGCCGCCATTCCCGCCGCCATCCGGCGTTGCATGAAGACCCACGCGCAGATCGCATTCGACCTCCTGAACGAACGCGACCTGCTCGGCGGGTTGTTTGGCCAACACTCCCCACAAGAATAAACACCGATGAGAATCGCGAGCTGGAACGTCAACTCCCTGAAGGTGCGCCTGCCCCAGGTACTGCAATGGCTGGCCGCGCAGGACGCCGCGGGCACGCCCATCGACGCGCTGTGCCTGCAGGAACTGAAGCTGCCCGACGACAAGTACCCGCTGGCCGAGCTCGAAGCAGCCGGCTTCCACAGCGTTTTCACGGGCCAGAAGACGTACAACGGCGTGGCCATCGTGGCGCGCGACGGCGCAATGCCGGCGCCGACCGACGTAGTACGCAACATTCCCGGCTATGAGGACGCCCAGCAACGCGTGGTGGCGGGCACCTACGGCGACGTGCGGCTGATCAGCGCGTACTTCCCGAACGGCCAGGCGCTGGACTCAGACAAGTTCGTCTACAAGCTCGACTGGCTGCGCGCGATGTCCGACTGGCTGCGCGCCGAGATGGTCAAGTATCCGAAACTTGCCCTGCTGGGAGACTTCAACATCGCGCCGGAAGACCGCGACGTGCACGACCCGGCCAAGTGGGAAGGCCAGAACCTGGTGTCGCCGCAGGAGCGCGACGCGTTCAAGGCGATGATTGCCATGGGCCTGGTCGATTCGTTCCGCATGTTCGAGCAGCCCGAGAAGACGTTCTCGTGGTGGGACTACCGCATGATGGGCTTCCGCCGCAACGCGGGCCTGCGCATCGACCACATCCTGCTGTCGCCGGCGCTGGCCGAGCGCTGCACCACCTGCCTGATCGACAAGGAGCCCCGTCGGTGGGACCAGCCGTCCGACCACACGCCGGTGGTGGCCACGCTCAAGCTCGACTGAGCCGATGAGCGCCACCGCCCGCGCCCACACCCCGGCCCTGCAACGCTGGTTTCCGTGGACCCGGCGCATCACGCCGCTGACACTGCGCGCCGACCTGACGGCCGGCCTGCTGGGCGCGGTACTGGTGCTGCCGCAAGGCGTGGCCTTCGCCACGCTGGCCGGCCTGCCGCCGCAATACGGCATCTACACGGCCGTGATTCCATGCATCGTGGCAGCGCTGTTCGGGTCGAGCTGGCATGTGATGTCGGGGCCGACCAACGCCAACTCGCTGGCCCTGTTCGCCATGCTCAGCCCCGTGGCCTTTGCCGGCAGCCCGGCCTACATCGCGCTGGCGTTGGCCGTGACGATGCTGGTGGGCCTGCTGCAGCTGGCGGTGGGTGCGCTGCGGCTCGGGTCGCTGGCGAACTTCATCTCGCCGTCGGTGCTGCTGGGCTTCACGTGCGGCGCGGCCACGCTGATCGGGCTCTATGCGCTCAAGGACCTGTTCGGGCTGGCGGTGCCCACGGGCACCAGCGCGTTTGGCGTAGTGCGGTTCCTGTTCGACAACCTGGACACGATCCATGGCAACGCCCTGCTGGTGGGCGGCGTGACGCTGGCGGTGACCGTCGCGATCAAGCGGATTTCCAGGCGGCTGCCGTTCATGCTGCTGGGCCTGCTGGCCGGCTATGGCGTGGCGATGCTGCTGAACCATAGCGGCTGGGGCGGGGCCCAGCCCGTGAACGTGGTGGGGCCGATTCCGTCGGCCATTCCGCCGTTCCACCTGCCGGACATCAACTGGCGCACCGTGCCGGACCTGCTCGGCATTGCCGCGGCGCTGACCATCGTGGCGCTGGGGCAGTCGATCTCCATTGCCAAGGCCGTGGCGTTGCGCTCGGGGCAGCACGTGGACGCGAACCGCGAGTTTATCGGCCAGGGCTTGTCGAACATCGCGGGCGGCCTGTTCTCGGGCTATATCTCGTGCGGCTCGCTGAACCGGTCGATGCCGAATTTCGAAGCCGGCGCGCAGACGCCGCTGGCCAGCGTGTTTTCGGCGTTGCTGCTGGTGGTGCTGGTCATGGTCAGCGCGCCGTTGCTGGCCCAGATTCCGCTGGCCGCCATCGCCGCCATGCTGCTGCTCGTGGCCTGGGGGCTGTTCGATTTCCAGCGGCTGCGCCGCATCGCCCGGCTTTCGCGTACGGAGTTCGCCATTGCACTGGGCACCTTCGTGGCGACGCTGGTGGTCCGCCTGGAAATGGCCGTTTTGCTAGGTACGATCCTGTCGCTGGTGGCGTACCTGTATCGCACCTCGCGGCCCGCCGTGCGCAGCCTCGTACCTGATGCCGACGACCCGGGCCGCCGCTTCACACCGCTGGACGAACTGCGACGTCCGCAGCCGGAATGCCCGCAACTGAAGCTGCTGCGCATGGAAGGCGCCATCTACTTTGGCGCCGTGCAGTACGTGACCGATCGCCTGCACTGGCTGCGCACCGTCGACGCCGACCAGAAGCACCTGCTGGCAATGACCAAGAGCATGAACTTCATCGACCTGGCCGGCGCCGAGATGTGGGAAGCCGAACTGACGGAGCGGCGCGCGGCCGGTGGCGACCTGTATTTCCATCGCCCGCGCACGCAGGTGCTGGACACCTGGGAGCAGACCGGCTTCACCGACAAGCTCGGTCGCGACCATATCTTTCCGACCAAGCGGCAGGCACTTCACACGATCATCGCCACGCTATCGCCCGAGATCTGCGCGCAATGCCAGGCACGCATTTTCGAGGAGTGCGCGGCGCGTCCGGGCGGCCCCGCGTATCGCCAAGCGTGTGTCCCGGCGAGCGCAGACACCGTGCCGAACGCGCCAAGACATGGCGATGCGACCGACACGGTCCATCCGGCCTGAACGGCCTGAACGGCCTGCCGACACACGCACGGCTGCTTGACGCCTGCTTGACGCCGGCATGCGCCAGGCGCAAGCCGAGTTGCTGCAGAACCGGGGGGCTGCAAAACGCGAAAGGTCAGTCGGGGGTATTCAGATAACCGGGGATCAGAAAACCTGGGAGTTCCAACAAGCCGGTAGGTAGGTAGCGCGCCGGCCGGCCTGCTGTGGGGCAAGACCGAAACCGGCGGCGGAGGGTTGTTGCCGTCGGTCGGTCGTCAGACCGGCGCTACGTGAGCGCGCTTGACCACGATCGGCTGGGGCACGCCCTGCTCGATCAGCACCACGGCCGCGCGTTCGATCGTGTCACGACCGGCGCGGAATGCCTCCTCCAGCGACAGCACCTGGTCGGCACTGAAGCCTTCCCACAGCGCTTCGCGCGTAACGACGCACGTCACTTGCTCGCCATCGACAACAGCATGAAACAGCAAACCCTCGTTGTTGATGTCGTAGCGGTCTTGCTCCTGGAATTTGATTTCCATCATCACAGCCCTCCATATGCAAGTGGAGAAGAATCCTAACATGGCTTTGCGGAAATCGTCTTCGATCCCCCTGCGCGGCACTGGCAAAATGCGATTCGTCTCAATGGCCATCTCAATGACCGATGGCGGGCGCCGCGAGTTCCGCTCATGGCCGCGCACGATGCCGCACGACGATGCACGATCGTCACGCGCGGCAGCGTGCCACGCGCGTGTGTCAGTGCGATGTGGCGACCGGTTCGATCATGAAAACGCCCGCCGCGCGCAAGCCGGCGGCCATTCATGCGCGGCTCGCATTTAACGTTTGACAAAGTCAAAAATGCTGCTAGAATCTCGGTCTTCGTCGGGGCGTTAGCTCAGTTGGTAGAGCAGCGGACTCTTAATCCGTAGGTCGAGTGTTCGAGTCACTCACGCCCCACCAGACACAAGAAAGGCCGGAAGCAGCGATGCTTCCGGCCTTTTGCTTTGTTGGTCGTGGGCCGCCCGTCGGGCAGGCCCCGGGGCCACTGATGTGGCCCGCGCATCAAACGCCCGCCTGCGCCGCGCGTTCGAACAGCGTGCGCGCCAGCCGGCGATGATCGGACAGTACCCGGGGCAGGTCCACGGTCAGCAGTTGCCCGTCGCGCACCACCGTGCGGCCGTTGATGATGCTGGTCGACACGTTGGCCGGTGTGCAGAACACCAGCGACGCCACGAGGTCGTGTCCACCGCCGGCAAAGCCCACGGCCGACATGTCGAACGACACGATGTCGGCCGACATGCCCGGCGCCAGCGCGCCGATGTCATCGCGATTGAGCACCCGCGCGCCGCCCAGCGTGGCAATTTCCAGCGCCTCGCGCGCGCTCATCGACGCCGGCCCGTACCCCACGCGTTGCAGCAGCATGGCCTGGCGTGCCTCGCCCAGCATGTGTGCGCCATCGTTCGAGGCACTGCCGTCCACCCCCAGCCCCACGGGCACGCCCGCGTCGCGCATGCGGCGGATCGGCGCAATGCCCGACGCCAGCCGCATGTTCGAACACGGGCAGTGCGCCACGCCGGTACCGGTGCGCGCGAACAGCGCCACGCCCTCGTCGTCGAGCTTCACGCAGTGGGCGTGCCAGACGTCGCGCCCCACCCAGCCCAGGTCTTCGGCGTATTGCGCGGGCGTCATGCCGAATTTTTCTCGCGAATAGGCGATGTCGTTGTCGTTCTCGGCCAGGTGGGTATGCAGGCTGACGCCATGGTGGCGGGCCATGATGGCCGATTCGCGCATCAGGTCGCGCGACACCGAGAACGGCGAGCACGGCGCCAGCACCACGCGCAGCATCGCGTGGCGCGAGGCATCGTGGTACTGCTCCACCAGGCGCTGGCTGTCGCGCAGGATGTCGGCCTCCCGCTCGACCACGATGTCCGGCGGCAGCCCACCCTGGCTGCGGCCCACGCTCATCGATCCGCGCGCCGCATGAAAGCGCATGCCGATCTGCTGCGCCGCGTCGATCGAATCATCGAGGCGCGAGCCGTTTGGATACAGGTACAGGTGATCGCTGGTAGTGGTGCAGCCGGACAGCATCAGCTCGGCCATCGCGGTCTGCGTGGAAATGCCGATCATTTCGGGCGTCAGGTGCGACCACAGCATGTAGAGATTGGTGAGCCAGCCGAACAGCTCGGCGTCCTGGGCGGCCGGCACGGCGCGCGTCAGGCTCTGGTACATGTGATGGTGGGTGTTGACCAGGCCCGGCATCACCACGTGGCCGCGCATGTCGAGCGCCTCGGCGCGGCCCTCGTCGATCATGCGGCGGTATGCCACAGGCAGGTCGGCGGTGGCGCCCACCCATTCGATTGCGGGGCCGTAGGCGACCAGCGCACCATCGGCAATCTCTCGGCGCTGGGCGTCCATGGTGACCAGTACGTCGGCGTGCTGCAGGATCAGGGTCATGGCAGTTGTATCTCGGGGTTGCGTACGCCCCGCAGTCTACGCATCGCCGACGGCGCGCCGAAGCGCAGAATTTCGTGCTGGGTGTCCACAAATTGTGGACACCGCCTATCGAAACAGCCCGGCCAGCGCGGCCGCGACGGCGTCGGCCATCAGCGCCGCCGAAGGTGTCAGCGGGCCCCGGCCGCGCGCCACCAGCCGCAACGCCTGCCGCTGCAGGCCGGCGTCGCGCAGCGGCACGAACACCACGGCGCCGCGCGCCCGCTCTTCCATGACATCGAGCGGATTGAGCAGCGCCACGCCAGCGCCGGTGGCCACCAGCCGCTGAATCAGCACCACCGACGTGGACTCCACCACCGGCATGATGTCGATCGACTGGCGCGCAAAGGCGTCGTCCACCAGCGCGCGAATCGACAGCGACGGCGCGGGCAGGATCAGCGGATAACCGGCGCACTCGGCCAGCATCGCCGAGGGCTGCGCCGCCAGCGGATGGCCGGGCGCCACCACCGCGCCGATCGACCAGTCGCGGCTGGCCACCACGCGGAACGCGGCCACTTCGGGCAGGTCGTAGCCGAGCCCGAGGTCAGCATCACCCTGCTCCACCGCCGCCACGATGCCATCGACAGGCAGGTCGGCCACGCGCACGACGATGCCCGGCTGGTGCTGGCGGAAGTCATGCACCAGCGACGGCATCAGCGCACCGGCCAAACCCGATGTGGTGGCAATCGTAACCATGCCGCGGCGCGCGCCCTTGATCTCGGCCACGCGCGCCTGCAGGGCCTCGTGCTCGCGCAGCGTCTGGCGCACGTGCGCCAGCACCATCTCGCCGAGCGGCGTCAGGTGCAGGCGCTTCTGGATGCGGTCGAACAGCGGCGCGCCCAGTTCGGCCTCCAGTTCCAGAATCTGGCGATTGATGGCGGTGGGCGCCACATGAAGGTGTTCGGCGGCGCGCCGGATGGAGCCGCGGCGGACCACCTCGTCGAGATAACGGAGAACACGCGCGTGCATCGAAGGAAGGGGCGATTTCGGATCCGCGCATTGTAAGGCGCGGGGCACCACGCAAAAAAATCTGCAGAAGGGGCTTGCGCGATACCCAAGCCCTTGCTAGAATCCCTTTCTTCGTTGGGGCGTTAGCTCAGTTGGTAGAGCAGCGGACTCTTAATCCGTAGGTCGAGTGTTCGAGTCACTCACGCCCCACCAGCGAATTCCAGAAAGGCCCGAAGCCGCAATGCTTCGGACCTTTTGCTTTGGCGCGCGGCCTTTCCGCCCACCCGTTTCAACCCACCCGCGCCTCCCCCGCTTCCGTACGATCCGCCGCCGGGTTCCAGGCGGACGCGTTGCCGCGCCCTCCTCCGGCATCAGTGGTCGTATGTCCACGGGTTCCTCCCAATAGGCGACACATACCTTTCAAGGTTGAATGCATCTCGACGCATATCACGGAACGTAGTTCCGTAATGCGGAACCCAGAAGATCAAGCAATAGCTGGAGGCATTCTCTTGAAAGCAGTTCTGAAAGTGGGCGCTGCGGGCGCCCTCGCCGCATTGGGTCTGATTGCAACCGCGGCACACGCCCAGTCCTATCCGAACAAGCCGATTCGCCTGATCGTGCCGTTCGCTGCGGGCGGCACCACCGACATCGTCGGCCGCGCCGTGTCCGACGCGCTGGGCCGCGAGCTGGGCCAGCCGGTGGTAGTGGAAAACCGTGGCGGCGGCGGTGGCGCGATTGGCGCCGACGCGCTGGCCAAGTCTGCCCCGGACGGCTACACGCTGGGCATCGCCACCGTGAGCACGATGGCCACCAACCCGGCCACCAATCCGAAGAACCCGTACGATCCGCTCAAGGACTTCGCCCCGATCACGAACCTCGTGAACGTGCCGAACGTGCTGACCGTGAACCCGAAGGTGCCGGCCAAGAACCTCAAGGAATTCGTGGCGCTGCTGAAGGCGAACCCGGGCAAGTACAGCTACGCGTCGGCCGGCAAGGGCAGCATTTCGCACCTGGATGGCGAACTGTTCAAGTTCATCACCAAGACCGACATGGTCCATATCCCGTATCGCGGATCGGGCCCGGCGCTGAACGACACGCTGGCCGGCCAGGTCAACGCCCAGTTCGACAACCTGCCGTCGTCGATGCCGTTCATCCAGAGCGACAAGCTGCGCGCGCTGGCCGTGGCCGCGCCGAAGCGCGTGGAAGGCCTGCCCAACGTGCCGACCTTTGCCGAGGAAGGCATGAAGGACATGAACAACATGGCCTGGTACGGCCTGGTGGCGCCGGCCGGCACGCCGGCGGCCATCGTCACCAAGGTTCATGACGCCGCCATCAAGGCGCTGCAGGACCCGAATGTGAAGAAGCGGCTGCATGACGCGGGTGCGTATCCCGATGGCAACACCGCGCAACAATATGCCGCCCAGATCAAGCGTGAGCTGGAACTGCGCAAGAAAATTGCCGTAGACCAGAACATTACGCTGGAATGACGCGCATCTGAAAGGGGCCCGTTGTGGCGCGCCAACCACTGGGCATTGTTAATACATTGCCCGTCGGCAAGCCACCGCAAAATTCGGTACAGTCTGAGAGTGTTGTAGGCATTTTCCGCAGATTTCCGTTTTCGGCCGGGCCCACTTTCCGGCCTCACTTGAGAGGATTGATGATGCTGAAGAAGACCGTACCGTCGCTGATTGTCGCCGCCCTGACTGCCCTGGGTGCCGTGCAACTGGCTCACGCGCAGAAGAACTACACCGAGGGCGGCGATCTCTACAGCGGCAGCCACACCAAGAACAAGGCGAACCCGAACCAGAACCCGGCCAAGTCGGGCAAGTTCGATCCGTACACGGACGGCGCCAAGAAGTCGACCCGCACCGACCTGGCTCCGAACAAGAAGCCGGACCCGTACACCGACGGCGCGCGCGGCAAGCCGGATCCGTATCTGGACGGCGCCAAGACCGGCAAGCCGGACCCGTACCTGGACGGCGCCAAGACTGGCAAGGCCGACCCGTTCACCGACGGCGCCAAGAAGTAATCTGCGCTTCGAGTCGCTGGCTCAAGCCCCTGCAAAGCCCCTGCAAAGCCCCTGCCCTCCGGCAGGGGCTTTTTCCTTTGCGCGGCGTCCGGCGCGCTGCCAGCAGGGCGCCAGGCGCCTGTCCCGGCGCCTCAGCCAAAAGATTGACTAGGACATACCCGCGATGTCACGCAAATGTCCCAACATTACTGCTAGTGTTCGCCGTACTGATTTTTTAGAAGCGACCGGCCCCTTGAGAGGCAGGCGCCAAAGCCGACCGGGCCGGCCAATGCACCGGCCCGAGAAGTGTCCCGGCGGCAAAGAAACCCTGATATGGGAGACCTGAGCAAATGCAGCCTAAAGCACTCGAAATTCATGAGCCTGTTGTGCTCTCGCTTGTCGATGCGGTCACCGCATGGCAAAGCGCCCTCGAACAGACGTTGAGCGTCTCGGGGCTGACCTATCCGAAATGGTTGTTGTTGCGCGCGATCCGGCTCGGCCAGTTCACGCGCGGCCAGCCTTGCCAGGGCGCCATCTTCCTGGACGTGCCGCAGACCGAGCGCCTGCTGCGCGAACTGCACGCCGATGGCTGGCTCGAATTCCCGGAGGATGGCACGCCCCAGTTGGCGCCGCAGGCCTGCGTGCGGCTGGAACGCGCCGGCCAGGCCGTGCGGGCCCTGCATTCGGTCTCGGTTGGCCAGCTTGGCGCCGGCGAGCGCGCAGCGCTAACCAGCTTGCTGCACCGCATGACCACCACGCTGGACGACCATGCAGCGCGTCATCACCGCCAGGCCGCGCACGAGATGCACGAGTTCTCGCTGATGCTGCCCGAGCGCAAGCCGCACGCCATGGCGCACGCGCTGGCCGCCTGAGCGCTGCGGGCTCGCAAGGCCCCGCCTCAGACTCCGTTTCCCACGCCGTTTCCTGACGCCCCGCCCCGCGGGGCGTCGTCGTTTTGTCGCCCGGCCCGCGAATCTTTCCTACAGTGTGTTAGTGCACCGGCACACCATCGCGCCTCACCGAGGAGAAGCCATGCCCCCGGAAAACGAAGAAAAGGTTGCACAGCTGCTGGAGGACCTGGTCGCATTCGCGCGCGAGCGCCTGCCCGACGCCACGTTCGCCGTCATCGAGCCCCTGTTCCGGCATTACTACGACCTGGCCGACGCCGAAGACCTGCTGGCGCGCGAGGTGGCCGATCTCTACGGCGCCGTGATGGCGCACTGGCAGACCGCACAGAAGTTCGTGCCCGGGTCTGCGCGCGTGCGCGTGTACAACCCGAACCTGGAAGAGCACGGCTGGCATTCCGACCACACGATCGTCGAGATCGTGAATGACGACATGCCGTTCCTCGTCGATTCCGTGGCCATGGAAATCAACCGCCACGGCCTGACGCTTCATTCGGCCATCCATCCCGTCTTCCGCGTGTGCCGCGACGCGCGCGGCGCCATCGAAAGCATCAGCCTGGGCGGCAGCGAGGCCGGCACCGCCAGTTGCAGGCTGGAATCGTTCATCCATTTCGAAGTGGACCGCACCGGCGAGACCAGCCGGCTCGACGCATTGCGGCTGGGCATTGCCAGCGCGCTCGGCGACGTGCGCGCCGCCGTGGAAGACTGGCCCGGCATGCGGAGCATCGCGCAGGAAACCGTGACCAGCATGGCCCAGGCGCCCAACGGCGGCTCGCCCGAAGCCACCGAGGCGCGCGCGTTCCTGGAATGGATGCTGGACGACCACTTCACGTTCCTGGGCCAACGCGACTACGAGCTGGTGTCGCGCGACGGCCAGTTCTTCCTGCGCGGCGTGGAAGGCTCCGGCGCGGGCATCCTGCGCGCGGCGCTGCGCGACCCGGGCTCCGACGATCTCACGCCACTGCCGCCAGCCGCGCGCGCGATCATCGAGAGCCCGTCGCCGATCTTCATCACCAAGGCCAATTCGCGCGCCACCGTGCACCGCCCCGGCTACCTGGACTACGTGGGCGTGAAACTGGTCGATGCCAGCGGCAAGCTGTATGGCGAGCGCCGCTTCGTGGGCCTGTACACGTCCACCGCCTACATGGTGAGCACCAGCGAGATTCCGCTGATCCGGCGCAAGTGCGCGAACATCCTGGCGCGCGCCGGCTTCCTGACCAAGGGCCACCTGTACAAGTCGCTGGTCACCATCCTCGAACAGTACCCGCGCGACGAACTGTTCCAGGCCGAGGAAGACGAGCTGTTCGACATCACCACGGGCATCCTCCGGCTGCAGGAGCACCAGCGCACGCGGCTGTTCGTGCGGCGCGACCGCTTCGACCGCTTCATCTCGTGCCTGGTCTTCGTGCCGCGCGACAAGTACAACACCGACCTGCGCCAGCGCATCCAGAAGCTGCTGGTGCAGGCGTTCAACGGCACCAGCTGCGAGTTCACGCCGCTGCTGTCGGAGTCGCCGCTGGCGCGCATCCAGCTCACCGTGCGCGGCGAGCCCGGCACCATGCCGGAGGTGGACACGCGCGAGCTGGAGGCCCGCATCGTGCAGGCCACGCGCCGCTGGCAGGACGACCTCGCGCAGGCGCTGCACGATACCCGGGGCGAGGAACAGGGCAACCGCCTGCTGCGCCGCTACGGCGACTCCTTTCCCGCCGGCTTCCGCGAGGATTACGCGGCCCGCACCGCCGTGCGCGATGTCGAACTGATGGAACAGGCGTGCCAGCACCCGAGCAGGCTGGCCATGAACCTGTACCGCCCGATCGAGGCCGCGCCGGGGGCGTTCCGCTTCAAGGTCTATCGCGCGGGCGAGCCCATTGCGCTGTCGCTGAGCCTGCCGATGCTCGAGCACCTGGGCGTGCGCGTGGACGAGGAGCGTCCGTACCTGATCGAACCTGACGGCTGCGCGCCGGTGTGGATTCACGACTTCGGGCTGGAAATCGCGCCCGACCCCGAAGGCCGCCCCATCGACGACGTCGACATCGAGAAGATCAAGCCGCTGTTCGAGGATGCGTTCGGGCGCGCCTGGAACGGCGAGATCGAGAACGACGATTTCAACCGCCTGGTGCTGCGCGCCGGCCTGGCCGCGCGCGACGTGACCATCCTGCGCGCCTACGCCAAGTACCTGCGCCAGGTGGGCTCCACGTTCAGCAACGCCTACATCGAGCGCGCGCTCACGGCCAACCCCGAGATTGCGTCGATGCTGGTGTCGCTGTTCATCGCCCGCTTCGACCCCGCCACGGCGCCGCCGGCCGGCGCCGAAGACACGCGCGGCAAGAAATGGCTGGCCGATATCGAGACCGCGCTGGACAAGGTGCCCAACCTCGACGAAGACCGCATCCTGCGGCTGTTCCTGAACGTGATCGGCGCCACGGTGCGCACCAACTACTTCCATCGCGGCCCCGACGGGCAGCCCCGGCCCTACGTCTCGTTCAAGTTCAATCCGGCGCTGGTGCAGGGCCTGCCCGACCCGCGCCCGATGTTCGAAATCTGGGTCTACTCGCCGCGCGTGGAAGGCGTGCACCTGCGCGGCGGCCGCGTGGCCCGTGGCGGCCTGCGCTGGTCTGATCGCCGCGAGGATTTCCGCACCGAGGTGCTGGGCCTGATGAAGGCGCAGATGGTGAAGAACACGGTGATCGTGCCGGTGGGCTCGAAAGGCGGCTTCGTCGTCAAGCGCCCACCGCCGCCCACCGATCGCGATGCGTTCCTGGCCGAAGGCGTGGCCTGCTACCAGACCTTCCTGCGCGGGCTGCTGGACCTGACCGACAACCTCGTGTCCGGCGAACTGGTGCCACCGCCGGACGTGGTGCGCCACGACGAGAACGACCCCTACCTGGTAGTGGCTGCCGACAAGGGCACGGCCACGTTTTCGGACTACGCGAACGCGATCTCCGCCGAGTACGGCTTCTGGCTCGACGACGCCTTCGCCTCGGGAGGCTCGGTCGGCTACGACCACAAGAAGATGGGCATCACGGCACGCGGCGCCTGGGAAAGCGTCAAGCGGCACTTCCGCGAGATGGGCATCGACATCCAGTCCACGCCGTTCAGCGTAGCCGGCGTGGGCGACATGTCCGGCGACGTGTTCGGCAACGGCATGCTGCTGTCGCCCTACATCAAGCTGGTGGCGGCGTTCGACCATCGCCACATCTTCCTGGACCCCGACCCCGACTGCGCGCGCAGCCTGGCCGAGCGGCAACGGCTGTTCGACCTGCCCCGCTCCAGCTGGGCCGACTACGATACGACGCTGATCTCGGCCGGCGGCGGCGTGTTTCCGCGCACGGCCAAGACCATCGCGGTGTCGCCGCAGGTGCAGGCCGTGCTCGGCATCCAGGCCGCCACGCTGTCGCCCAACGAACTGATGCACGCCATTCTGATGGCGCCGGTGGACCTGCTCTACAACGGCGGCATCGGCACCTACGTGAAGGCCAGCACCGAGACCCACCTGCAGGCCGGCGACCGCTCCAACGACGCCATCCGCGTCAACGGCAACGAACTGCGCTGCAAGGTGGTGGGCGAAGGCGGCAACCTGGGCTTCACGCAGTTGGGCCGCATCGAGTTCGCGCGCAATGGCGGCCGCATCAACACCGACGCCATCGACAACTCGGCCGGCGTGGACTGCTCCGACCACGAGGTCAACATCAAGATCCTGCTGGGCCTGGTGGTGGCCGACGGCGAGATGACCGAGAAGCAGCGCAACAAGCTGCTGGCCGAGATGACCGACGAAGTGGGCCTGCTGGTGCTGCAGGACAACTACTACCAGACCCAGGCGCTCTCGGTGGCGGGCCGCGAGGGGCCCGCGCTGATCGACGCCGAGGGCCGCCTGATCCTGTGGCTGGAGCGCGCGGGACGCCTGAACCGTCCGCTGGAGTTCCTGCCGTCGGAAGCCGACATCGCCGAGCGCAAGGCGCTGGGCCAGGGGCTGACCTCGCCCGAACGCGCCGTGCTGCTGGCCTACAGCAAGATGTGGCTGTACGACGAGCTGCTGGTGTCAGACCTGCCCGAGGACGCGCTGGTGGCGAACCTGCTGGTCGACTACTTCCCGAAGCCACTGCAGGCCGCACATGCCGCAGCCATGCAGCGCCATCCGCTGCGCCGCGAAATCCTGGCCACCCACCTCACCAACATGCTGGTGAACCGGATCGGCGCCACGTTCGTGCATCACCTGATGGAGGAAACCGACGCGCGGCCGGCCGATATCGTCCGCGCCTGCCTGCTGGCGCGCGACGTGTTCGGGCTCACCGAGCTGTGGGAGCGTATCGACGCGCTCGACAACCGCGTGGACGATGCCGTCCAGGCGCGCATGTTCGGGGCGCTGGGCCGCCTGCTGGAGCGCGCCACGCTCTGGTTCGTGCGCTATCTGCGCGGCGGCGGCACGGTTGAGCCGGGTGCAACGCGTTTCATGGAAGCGGCGCGCTGGCTGACCCCGCAGCTGGCTACGCTGTTGCCGCCGGAGACCTCGCAGGCCATGGCCGATCGCGCGATGGCGCTGACCGAAGCCGGCGTGGACGACGAACTGGCGCTGCGCGTAGCCGCCGGAGACACCGCGGCGGCGGCGCTCGACATCGCGGAAGTGGCCGGATCGTGCCAGCGCAGCCTGGGCGCGGTGGCGGCGGTCTATTTCGCGCTCGACACCGAGCTGAATTTCGCGTGGCTGCGCGAACGCGCGATGTCGTTGCCGGCCGATACGCACTGGGACCTGCTGGCGCGCACCACGACGCTGGAAGACCTGGGACGGCTGAAACGGGCGCTCACCACCAGCGTGCTGTCGCAATCGCGTGACAGCGACGACGCCCGCGCGTCGATCGACGGCTGGCGCGGCAGCCGGCAGGTGGCGCTGGACCGCTATGCGCAGATGCTGGCCGACCAGCGCGCCTCGGGCGTGTCTGGCGCGGCCGCGCTGTCGATGCTGTCGGTGGCGGTCAGGGAGATCGGCTTGCTGGAACGTGCCTGAAACGCGGCCAAGCCCTGCCAGGGCCAAGCCGTGGCTGACCCAGGCAGAACCGCGGGACGGCGCCCGGGGCCGGGGCTGAAGCGCGGCGCCTCAGTCCTCGTCGACAACGTCGTCGTCGTCGATATCGCGCAACGGCGGCGGATCGTCGCCGTCCATGTTGAGGTCGTCGTCGGCGCCGTCGCCCCGCGCGCGGAACTCGATGCCCAGGCGCAGGAACAGTTCGAACGCGTCAGCCAGCAGATGCTTCTGCCGGGGCAGCAGGCTCGCGTACGGCATGTCGTAGATCGACTGGTGCAGGCCGCGCGCACCCTTGAGCCCGCGGTCTCGTGCGATGTCAGACAGCAGCGCGGCAAAGCCCGACAGATCCTGTGCCGCCATCGCGGCGTTGAGCACTCGCGCAATGACCTGCGGGGATGCGCCTGCCCAGCCAATGACTTCGGCATTGGAGGCGGAATCGTGGGAGATATCGCTAATGTCCATCATTGTCTTAACGGTCCGGGGACCGTCCGCCTTGAGCCAGTCGGGGCAGCTTTGCTCTTCGCGATTGGCGTTGCCCCTCTTGCGTGGGGCGATCAGCTCCGCTTACCGCCACGCCGCGCTGGCGTAGCGGGCCGCTCTGCCGCGGCAACGGAAGCGTGCGTCACCTGGCGGTACCGCGTGGTGCCGTCGGAACGCTGCGAGGCTTCGAGCCGGTTGCGCGCGCCGCACAGCGGACAGCGAAAGAGCGGCCCTTGCCCCTCGTTCCTGATTTCCACCTCGCCGAGCGACCACTGGGCGCCGCAAGGCTGGTTCTGGCAAACAAACATCATGGACTCCGAAAGAAGCGGGGCATCGTATCACGCACGCACCGCGCGTCACACGAAACCGCCCCGCGATTCAGGCCCCACCTCGGCGGGATGGCGCGGCCGTGGCATGTCGGCGTCGCGCTGGCCACATCCGTACCGCTTCCTTACCCCTTCCTCCCCCTTCCATACGCCTTGCGCCCTGCCGCGGCCGCCCCGGCATCCCACCCGCTAGCCGTTGTTCTGCACCCAGTGCCGCGCCCACGCGCCCGCCGCCAGCCGTGCCTCGGCCGCGCTGAGGAACGTGGCGGGCGGCCCGCCCGATTCCTGCACCACGGCGCCCGCTTCCCAGATGTCGCACCAGGCGCGATAGCGTTCCGGGCCCTGCGCCTGCCAGAACAGATGCACCACGAAGCCACGGTACTCGAAGACATCCGATCCGCCGTCGCGCTCATGGCTGGTGGCCAGCGCCAGCGCCGGAGACTGCGTGGCGCGGCCGGCGTCCTGGCTGAAGGCCGGCTGTTCGGGCGCCAGCCGCGCGTGCCGGTTGCCCAGCCAAGCGCACAACGCCGCCGTCACCGCACCGGCCATCCAGCCTGCCGCGAACCAGTAAGTCCTGTTCTGATGCTGCGACATGCGGTCTCCTTATGCGAAACGTCTCCCCGATGTCGAGACGCGCCGGAAGATCGGAGATTCCTGCGTTTCAGGTTATACCAACGCGATCCGGACGCCAGCCGCAAGCAGCGGAAACTGGCGTGGAGCGGCGGATGCAAGACTTTTCTGATTCTGCGCGGTGTGGCCGCGGATTGAGAACCAGGCACGTGCAATGGCGCGGCAACGTGGCTATACTACTGTACGTTTATACAGTATCCATCGCCGCCAACGCTCCCGAAGCACCCCCGCCATGCCCGCCTATCAAGCCGCCTCGATCCTGCTGGAAGCCCACTATTTCGGCGACGACGCCGAAACGCTGCACCTGCCCTGTGACAGCGTCACGGTCCAGGGCGGCACGATCATCGTGGACGGGCTCGAAACGCGCTACCTGCGCGGCTTGCGCTGGACGCCGGACTACCTGTCGTTCGACGCCGGCGGCGACCGGCACCGCTATCCGGTGAGCCGCCCGGCCGTGGTCGGGCCGCTGGTGGCACGCTTCGCGCTGCTGTAGCGCCCCTCCTATCGGCGCAGGGCCGCGGCGCCGGCATACACCGCACGCGCGCCGAGCATGCGTTCGATGCGCAGCAACTGGTTGTACTTGGCCGTGCGATCGGCACGGGACATCGAGCCCGTCTTGATCTGGCCGCACCGCGTGGCCACGGCCAGGTCGGCAATCGTGACATCCTCGGTTTCGCCGGAACGGTGCGACATCACGGCGGCGTAGCCATGACCATGGGCCACGCGCACGGTCTCCAGCATTTCGCTGAGCGTGCCGATCTGGTTGGCCTTGACCAGGATGGCGTTGGCGATACCGCCGTCCACGCCCTCGCGCAACAACGTCGGGTGGGTGCAGAACACGTCGTCGCCCACCAGCTGGCAGCGCTTGCCCAGCCGCTGCGTCAGCAGTTGCCAGCCCTGCGCATCGTCCTCGGCCATGCCGTCCTCGATCGACACAATGGGATAGCGCGCCGTGAGCTGCGCCAGGTAAGCCACCTGCTCGTCGCGCGATCGCGTGATGCCCTCCCCGGCGTAGCGGTACTGGCCGTCGACGTACAACTCGCTAGCTGCGGGATCGAGCGCCAGCGCCAGATCCGTGCCCGCGCGGTAACCCGCCCGGCCGATGGCCTCCACCAGGAAGTCCAGCGCTGCCTCGGCGGTACGGATATCGGGCGCGAAGCCGCCCTCGTCGCCCACGTTGGTGCTGTGGCCCGCTGCCTTGAGCAAACCCCGCAGCGTATGAAACACCTCCGCGCTGGCGCGTACCGCTTCGGCAAACGTCGGAGCGCCCACCGGCGCAATCATGAATTCCTGAAAATCAAGCGCGTTGTCGGCATGCGCGCCGCCATTGATCACGTTGATCAACGGCAGCGGCAGCAGCGTGGCGCTGTCACCGCCCAGGCTGGCGAACAACGGCTGGCCCTTCGCGGCCGCCGCCGCGCGCGCCACGGCCAGGGACACGCCGAGCAGCGCGTTGGCGCCCAGGCGGCTTTTATCGGGCGTGCCGTCGAGGTCGATCATCAGGGTGTCGATCTGAGCCTGGTCCAGCGCATCGCAACCGATCAGGGCGTCGCGCAGCGTGGTGTTCACGGCCTGCACCGCGCGCGATACGCCCCGGCCCAGGAATCGGCTCGGGTCGCCATCGCGCAGTTCCAGCGCCTCGCGCGCGCCGGTGGACGCGCCCGACGGCACGATGGCGCGCCCCGTGGCACCGTTGCCCAGCATCACCTCCACTTCGACGGTCGGGTTGCCCCGGCTGTCCAGCACTTCCATTCCCATCACTGCTGCAATCCGGCCCATATGTCCTCGCGTGCCTCGTTTGTGAGAAAAATCTCGATACGCGAATGCTAGAGGGCTTCAACACGAAGGAAAATCGCGTTATTTTGTAGCCTTCGTCAGTTTTTCTCACATTCACCCTATGCGCACCCTGCCGCCGATGTCCACGCTGCGCGCGTTCGAAGCCACGGCCCGCACCGGCTCGGTCACCCGCGCCGCCGATGAGCTGTGCCGCACCCACGGTGCGGTGAGCCGGCAACTGCGGCAACTGCAGGAGCACGCCGGCGTGGAACTATTCGAGCGAGACGGCACGGGAGTGCGGCTCAACGAGCATGGCCAAGCGTTCTACGATGTCGTGCGCTCGGTGCTGGACCAGCTCGAACAGGGCTATGGCCGCGTGCTCGACCAGGGGCGCGGCCCCACGCTGCACGTGGCCTGCAGCGCCACCTTCGCCATGCGCTGGCTGGTGCCGGAACTGGTGGATTTTTATCGCGTGCGGCCCGATATCCGCATCCGCCTGTCGATGACGTCGGCGCGCGAGATGCGCACCGAAGGCGCCGACGTGGTCATCGCCTGGGATCTGTCGTCCTACCCGGCCGCCGACCAGCAGCGCGCAATGCCGCTGGCACCGGTCACCTTCGGACCGGTCTGCGCGCCCGACTACGCCAACCGCGTGGCCACGGGCGTGCGTATCACGCACGATTTCACGTCGAGTGCCTGGGATCAGTGGGAAGCGCGCACCGGCCGCCACATCGCGCCGCAGGCGGGACCGGCGTTTCCGCACACGCACCTGTGCATCCAGGCCGCGCTGTCGGGGCTGGGCGTGGCCCTGGTGGAGCAACGCCTGGTCCAGGCGGAACTGGCCGCCGGAACGCTGGTGGCGCCGCATGGATTTACCGCGTTCGATGGGGGCCTGATGGCAGTGCCGGCCGAACGACAGATCCATGCCGATGTGGCCGGCTTTGTGGCCTGGCTGCGCGAACGCCTGCAGCCGTCGATGGCGCGCTAGCGGCTGGCGGCGCGCAGCGCGAACGTCAGCGTGGTGCCGCCCGCCCGGTCCACCAGCCGAACCTGACTGCCATTGAGCTGCAGCATGCGCTGCACGATCAGCAAACCGAGCCCGCCGCCACGATGCGCGCCGCCCGACGGAAATGGCCGCTGGAAGATCGATTCGCGCAGCGCCGGCGGAATGCCTGGCCCCGTATCGCTGACCGTCACCGCCACCTTGCCATCCTGGCTGGCCAGGTCGATCTCGACGGTGCCGCCGGCGGGGGTGTGCCGGATGGCGTTGTCGAGCAGGTTCGTCAGCACGCGCTCGATCATGCCGAGGTCTGCCGACACCGTGGGCAGCGCGGGCGGCACCCCCGCACGCAGTTGCAGGTGCTTGGCCTCGGCCGGCAGCGCGAATTTTTCGAGCACGTCCTGGGTCAGGTCGACCATCGAGAACTCCTCGGGCACCGCCTGCACCATGCCATGTTCAAGCCGCGCCAGCTCGAACAGCGCCTGCGCCAGGCCGCCGACCTTGGCACTCTGCGCCAGCGCGATGGCCAGGTAGCGCTGGCGTTCTTCCATGGTCAGGCTTTCCGCCTTGACCGACAGCGTTTCGAGATAGCCGTGCAGCGAGGTCAGTGGCGTGCGCAGGTCGTGCGAGATGTTCGCCACCATCTCGCGCCGCTCCTGATCCTGCTGCTTCAGCGCGCGCCACTGGGCCTCGATGCGCGCCGACATCTGGCGGAACGCGCCCCGCAGCGCCACGATCTCGTCGCGCGGCACGGGCTCCGCCGCTTTCTCGGACGCTGCCGCGCGGGGTTCGCCCGAATCGAACTGGGCGATCTCGTCGGTCAGGCGCCGCAGCGGCCGGGTGATCAGCTTGAAGGCCACCAGACCGGCGATCAGGCACAGGGCCGCCACCAGCGCCATCGACCACAGCGTGGTGCGCATGACCGAATCTTCGGAGGCCCGCGCGGCCAGCCGGTCATGCGCTTCGCCCATCAGCACCACATAGATATAGCCGCCCCGCCGCAACGGCGCGGCGCTGAACACCTTGCGGCCCGTGAGGCTGCGCGGGTCATCGCCGAGTATGGGCAGCGCGCCGCCGTCGATCAGCTTGCGCACCGGCGCCAGGTCCACGCTGTCGCGCAAGAGGTGACCGCTGGGCGCGTCGTGGCCGCGGATGTGGCCCTGGTCGTCGAGCAGGTAGACCTCGACGCTGGGGTTCACCACCATTAGCTGGCCGAACAGCTGGCGCAACGCCTGCGGGGCGATCGCGCTCTGGTCTTCCAGCAAGGCATTGCGGGCGATATACGCCGCCAGCCCGCGCGAGATGTCCTGGATGACTTCCTTCTCGTGCATGGCATTGGCGCGCACCTGCAGCCAGGCCGACGCGCCGCAGCAAGCCAGCAGCAGCGCCGCGAAGACCATCGACAGGCGCTGGGTCAATGACAGGTTCACGATGCGCCTCCCTTGCCGGAAGGCGAGGCGTCGGGCGCATCTGACGACGCACTGGCCGGAGGATTGGCCAATGGATCGGCCACGAACCGATAGCCACGCCGCCACACCGTCAGGATGCGCGTGGGCTGCGCCGGATCCACCTCGATCTTGGTGCGCAGCCGGTTGATATGGGTGTTCACCGTGTGTTCGTAGCCTTCGTGCTGGTAGCCCCAGACCGCGTTGAGCAGGTCCATGCGCGAGAACACGCGGTCGGGGTGCCGCGCGAAGTAGTACAGCAGATCGAACTCGCGCGGCGTGAGGTCGAGCCGCCGTCCGTCGATGCTGGCTTCGCGCGCCAGCGGATCGATGGCCAGCCCGGCCAGTTCCAGGCTGCCGGCATCGGCGCGCACGTCGCGGGCCATGGCTTCCACGCGCCGCAGCAGCGCCTTGACGCGCGCCACCAGCTCCAGCACCGAAAACGGCTTGGCCAGGTAGTCGTCGGCGCCGAGTTCCAGCCCCAGGATGCGATGCACCTCGCTGGACCGCGCGCTGGTGATGATGATCGGCGTGTAGCGCGTCATGGCACGGGCGCGGCGGCAGATCTCCAGGCCATCCACGCCGGGCAGCATCAAGTCCAGCACCAGCGCATCCCAGCCGCCCTGCTCCAGCAGCCGCAGCCCTTCGGCACCATCGGCGCTGTGCACCACGTCGTAGCGCTCGTCGCGCAGGTGCATGGCCAGTACGTTGGCGATGCCGACATCGTCTTCGACCAGCAGGATGCGTTTGGGGCGTTCCGGTTCCATGTGCGAGGGGGGCCACGAATGACAGCGTCGATGCCGCTATTGTGCAGAAATCCGCGCGGGCAGTTATCACGAATTGTTTAAGGTTCGGCGAGGACTCCGACACGCCCGATTGCCTACCATCCGATCACCACCCCTCGGCACGGAGTTCATCATGCGCATCACCCGACGCTTTCTGTTGTCTGGCGGCACCCTGACCGCCGCGGTCGCCGCCGTGGGCGGCTGGCGGCTGCTGACGGGTTCGGCCGCCGCCGCAGGCGCGCCCCAGGCGCCGGAGAAGTTCGAAGTCACGCTGAGCGACGCCGAATGGCGCAAGAAGCTGACCCCGGCCCAATACAACGTGCTGCGCCAGGAAGGCACCGAGCGGCCGTTCAGCAGCCCGCTCAACAACGAGCACCGCAAGGGCACCTTTGCCTGCGCGGGCTGCCAGCTCGACCTGTTCTCGTCCAGCACCAAGTTCGACAGCGGCACCGGCTGGCCCAGCTTCTGGGCGCCGCTGCCCAACGCCGTGGGCCAGACGCGCGACGTATCGTTCGGCATGGTGCGCACGGCCGTGCATTGCCACCGCTGCGGCGGCCACCTGGGCCACGTGTTCGACGACGGCCCCAAGCCCACCGGGTTGCGCTACTGCATGAACGGCGTGGCCATGACGTTCCGGCCGGCCGCGGCCTGAACACCCGCTTACCTTCATGCTTCCATCGCGCCCATCGAATCCATCGAGTCCATCGCCATGCTGCTGCTGATTCTTTCCTATCTGGGCGGGGTTCTGACGATCCTGAGCCCATGCATCCTGCCCGTACTGCCATTCGTGTTCGCCCGGGCAGACCAGCCGTTCACGCGCAGCGGCCTGCCGCTGCTGGCCGGCATGGGCATTACGTTTGCCGGCGTGGCTACTCTGGCCGCCGTGGGCGGTGGCTGGGTGGCCCAGGCCAATGAATTCGGACGCTGGCTGGCCATCGTGCTGCTGGCCGTCTTCGGCCTGACGCTGCTGCTGCCCGGCCTGGCCGAACGGCTGACGCAGCCGCTGGTGCGCGCTGGCAGCCGCCTGACCAATTTCGCGCAGGCTGACGGGCGCCCTGCCGGCCCGGCGTCGTCGTTCCTGCTCGGCATCGCCACCGGCCTGCTCTGGGCGCCGTGCGCCGGCCCCATCCTGGGCCTGGTACTGACGGGCGCCGCACTGCAGGGCGCCAGCGTGGGCACCACGTTGCTGCTGCTGGCCTACGCGGCGGGCGCAGCCACGTCGCTGGCGGTGGCGCTGCTGGTGGGCGGGCGCGTGTTCACGGCCATGAAGCGCTCGCTGGGCGCGGGCGAATGGATTCGTCGCGGCATCGGCGCGGCCATGCTGCTCGGTGTGGGCGCCATCGCGCTGGGGCTGGACACCGGCATCCTGACGCGCATCTCCACCGTGGCCACCGGCGGCCTGGAACAGCGGCTGGTGGATACCTTCGCCGGCCGCAAGAACGAGGGCGGCGGCGCGATGATGATGCAGGCCAACCCTTCGCTGGCAATGACCGCCAAACCCGACGCCGGCGGCTCGATGATGATGCGCGCCGCGGCGGCCACACCCGCGTCCACGCTGCCCGTGGAAGGCAAGTTCCCGGGCCTGGACGGCGCCGTGGCCTGGCTCAACTCGCCGCCGCTGACCGCCGAGGCGCTGCGCGGCAAGGTGGTGCTGGTGGACTTCTGGACCTACTCGTGCATCAACTGCCTGCGCTCGCTGCCCTACGTGAAAGCGTGGGCCGAGAAGTATCGCGATCAGGGTCTGGTGGTGATCGGCGTGCACGCGCCCGAGTTCGCGTTCGAACGCAATATCGACAACGTGCGCAAGGCCGCCAAGGACCTGGGCGTGACCTACCCGATTGCCATCGACAACAACTACGCGATCTGGCGTGCGTTCCAGAACAACTACTGGCCCGCGCATTACTTCATCGACGCCCAGGGCCGCATCCGCTTCCACCATTTTGGTGAAGGCGAGTACGACAAGTCTGAAGCCGTGATCCGCCAGTTGCTGGCCGAGGCCGGCCACACCGACCTGGGCAAGACGGCCATGGCCGAGCCGGACAGCCACGCGATGCAAGGCGTGGAAATGGCGGCCGACACCGATGCCGTGCAGTCACCGGAAACCTATGTGGGCTACGCCCGCGGCGAGAACTTCGCTTCGCCGGATGGCGTGAAGCCGGACGCGGCGCGCGACTACAGCGCCCCGGCCCAGCCCCGCCTGAACCAGTGGGGGCTGGCGGGCAACTGGAAGGTGGGCGAGGAACAGGCCACGCTGGTCAAGCCGGACGGCCGCATCGTCTACCGCTTCCATGCCCGCGACCTGCACCTGGTGCTGGGGCCCGGCAGCGACGGCAAGCCAGTGCGCTTCCGCGTGACCATCGACGGCCAGGCACCGGGCGACGCGCATGGCACCGACGTGGCCAGCGATGGCACGGGCACCGTGACCGGCCAGCGTCTCTATCAACTGGTACGCCAGCGCGGCAGCATCCACGATCGCACGTTCGCGATCGAATTTCTCGACCCGGGCGTGCAGGCGTATGCCTTCACGTTCGGCTGATCACTCGCGAAAATAAGGAATCCACCATGAACACCAAGGCCAGACTCCAGCGTTGGGCGCAGCCCACCACCTTGAAAATGATGGGCCTCGCGGCCGTGGCCGCCGTGGCTACCACGTGGCGCGTGCCAGCCCTCTCGGCCGAAGACGCCGTGAAAGTGCCCGCCCCGGTGGTGGACGAAAAACCCGCCGGCCAGACCGCTACCGCCATTTTCGCGGGCGGCTGCTTCTGGGGTGTGCAGGGGGTATTCGAGCATGTGCGCGGCGTGAAGCAGGTCACGTCCGGCTATGCGGGCGGCGCGGCCAACACCGCGCAATACGAGAAGGTGGGCACCGGCGCCACCGGGCACGCCGAGTCGGTGGAGATTCGTTACGATCCGACACAGATCAGCTACGGCAAGCTGCTGCAGATCTTCTTCTCGGTGGCGCACAACCCGACCCAGCTGAACTACCAGGGCCCCGACCACGGCACGCAGTACCGCTCGGCGGTGTTCCCGCTCACGCCCGAGCAAAAGTCGATTGCGGAAGCCTATATCGCCCAGCTCGACAGCACCAAGGCCTGGCCCAAGCCGATCGTTACGCGCGTGGAAACGGGCAAGCCCTTCTACGCCGCCGAAAGCTACCACCAGGACTACCTGGCCCGGAATCCGAACGCCATGTACATCGTCATCAACGACCTGCCGAAGATCGGCAACCTGAAGAAGATGTTCCCGGAGGTGTATCGCGCTGACCCCGTGCTGCTGCCGGCGTCGCGCGGCTGAACGCTGCCGCGCTACCCTGGTGCGTTACCCCACCGCGTTGACGAACACCGTGATGCACCAGCCTGCCACCATGCACGCGCCTACCCATCCGCAACCAATCAGCACTACGTCTCGCCAGTTCATCAGCAAAAATCGGCCCCACGCACACCGTGCGGCCTTCATGAGTTCAATGCATGGGAAAAAGGCTAGACGATTCACACCTCAGAACAATGTCGGAGATGTAAGGAAATTTTGCGGTGCGATAAAGGGATGGCCGACCGGGATGGCCAACGTGACGAAGATGGTTCGCGCGGTGTCTCGCCATCGATGAAACGGGCATGGACACGCCTGCGCCAGAAAGCAAAAACCCGCTTGGCTCACACCAAGCGGGTTTTCTTGTTTCTGGTCGGGGCGAGAGGATTTGAACCTCCGACCACCTGCACCCCATGTCTACGCACTTTCTTTTTGAATCAATCGCTTAGGTCGATTCCTCTAACTTGCAGCCCAAAAATTAAGCACAACGCTATGCGGCTTTCCGGCCCGCTTTTCGCGCAAGTTAGACGACAATTCCGTCTCAACCAGAGGCCTGGAGGCTCATGGTGCCTTGGGCTTCCAACCGCACACCTTTGCGCCGGCCCGGTTGTGCGCCAGAATCGCCTTCGCCGTGGCGTCGGTCAGCGCGTCGGCCTTGTCCACGTAGATAGCGCGGGTCCAGTCGCAGGCGGTGTCGACCGTGCGCGTCTTCACAACCACCTGCGGCTCGGGCGGTTCACTTACCCTACTCGTCGTGCAGCACGCGGTTAGCGTCAGGCTCGCCAGCAGCAGCAGAATCTTCATCTCGTCTCACCTTTGCGTTGTCGGCGCCGGCCCGCGCGGCGTCCTCGTTGGCCTTGGCGTTGACCGCCTCCACCTGGGCGGCGCGAGCGTCCGCCTCGGCCTTCGCCTGGCGCGCCTGCGCCTGGGTGGTCTGGGCCTGCTTGTGGCGGGCCCAGCCGAACAGGATGCCGAGCACGGCCGGCAGCCACGGGCCAAGTTTCAATGCGAGTTCGATCATCGGATCACCTCCAGCCTTGCCACGGAATGATTGGCCGGCCAACTGTCCGGGCGCGGCTTGCCCGGGCGCCAGGTGCGCAGGTACAGCCCCCAGGCGCCGTCCGGGTCGTCGATCGAGGCCGCCTGGCTGACCAGCCGCGCCGCGATCGTCAGCAGCAGCCCGATCACGGGAGCCCACTGTTCGCCGCCCTTGGGGAACAGGGCGATGAAACCGGGGGCCAGCTGCGGCCACTGGTCCGCAATGATGGGGACCGCCGTCAGCGCCACCGTCGCGAACAGGCCCACCCACACCGACCACCACTTCTTGATCTCCGACCATTGGTCTGCAAGGAATTTCATCGTGCCCACCTCCGAATGTCAGGCCGCGCGCCGGCCGCGTTGTCCATCAGGTACCGGCGGATTTCCTTCACGTCACCGCCGATGTCGGTCAGTTGCTCCTTCACGTCGGCCCGCTGTTGCCGCATGTCCGACTCGATTCGCGCGAAATGGGCGGCGTGGTCCTGGTCGCGCGACTCCAGTGCCTGCACCCTGCCGACCAGTCCGAACCAGATCGCGGCGCCGGTGATGGCGCCCACCAGCGCACTGATGACCGCGCCAATCAACCACTGCAGGCTGATCGTGAAATCGAACCACCCTCGTTTAGTTTGCTGCTGTTCCATGGGTTCCCCGGAAAGAAAATGCCCGCTCAGGGCGGGCTTGTTGACGCTGCTACAATCGGCGAAAAATTTTGCACTGAGCACATGGACAGCCAATTCGACCGCTTGCACTCACTGGATTCCCTGCGTGGAATTGCCATCCTTATGGTTGTTTGTACCCACACGGCTGGATGGATCTTGCCGTCCTCGGAGTGGCTTCAACAGGCAGCTGTATTGGGGGCGAGAGGCGTGCAATTGTTTTATATCGTCAGCGCGTTTTCGTTGTTCCTGTCATATCAGCAGCGAATTGCAGTGGGCCATTTCTCGTATGGCGCATACTTCATTCGCCGGATAGCGCGCATCGCTCCTATGTTCTGGGTAGCGATTGCTCTGAACTTGGCTATGTCTGGTTTGTCCCCGCGCTATTGGGCCCCGGACGGACTTACATGGTCGGACGTGGCGTTGACCGCGCTCTTTCTCAACGGCCTCAAACCGGACGCCATCACATCGATAGTCCCCGGCGGCTGGAGCGTCGCAGTCGAAACGACGTTCTATTTGCTGCTGCCCGTCTTCTTCGTCAGCGTCAAATCCCTGCGTGGCTCCCTGATTACCGCCACGGTCTGTTTGTTCGCAGGGACAGCCATCTGCGCCTGGTACTTCAAAGCCCACCAAGCCGATTTCACGGAAGCAAACCGATACATCCTCTACTACTTTGCCTGGCTGTTCTGGCTGCCTGCCCAACTGCCCGTTTTTGCATTGGGCATCGTCCTGTACTTCATGCGAGAGAAGCTTCCATCTTCTGCGGGTATCGGCATGAGTTGGCTCGCATTCGCTGTTCTGTTGCTCGCCACTTCGCTGTATTTGCCAAATGACGGACTGATGCGCAACTACATTATTGCTTCGGTCGGCCTTGTGTTTCTCAGTTTGTCAGCGATGAACGGGGATATGCCGTTTCTCGACAACAGCTTCCTTCGTTTGGTTGGAAAAATCAGCTTCAGCATCTACTTGCTGCACTTCACCGTCTTGAAGTACGCCCACGAGATCAACGCGGCATTCTTCGATATCCCTGAGCGCGGCAACCTACGATTTGTCGCCGCGCTCGCCATTGTCATTCCGGTCTGTATAGGCGTTTCGTACCTCACATACCGGTTTATCGAACTACCGGGCATGCGATTCGGCAGCCGCGTCGCTGCCAGAGTCCCGGCTAATAGTTCGGCACAACATAGTCTGTGACAAAGTTTGTAGTGCCAAACGGCGCAACCCCACTCGTCACAGAAATGACCCAAGTGAAAATCTGCCCTGGCATATTTGGAAGGTCAGATATCTTCGCATTATCTTGCTGCGATCCAGTTACCCCAGCACGCCCGATGTATATAGCGATTTGATTAGTAAGACCTGAGTCGATGCCTAGCGAGCCGTAAGCGTTTCCGGAACCATCCGCGCCGAAGTTGAAACTTCCTCTCCATGAAAAGGACTCGGCGATGAGCGGCACAAACTGCGCGTATGTAGCCGAAACCGAAACATTTGTGTTTCCAAGAGACGATGGGTTGTCATAGAACACCCGCATCCCAAAGGCATGGATGGAAGGCATTGAGCTTGCACCACCGAGTACGACAGAAAGCGCATATGCCCAGTGCGTATAACCAGTCGGAAGAGTTGGCCCAACAGACGGCGCTGCCAAGCTTGACAAGGTGGCGACTGTGGCTCCATTCCATATGAAATAGAAGTGTACGTTTGCCGCTGAGCCAAATGCTGCTGCCTGGTCGCGCCCGTTCGCAGCGGGGCCGGTCAGGCCTATGTCATTCGTCACCACGCCCTGATTGAGCTTCGTGTAAGTCCCGCCCGTCGCAGGCTGAATGAAAGTGATGGCAGTCGCTGACATATCCATCTTGGTAACCGGCGTGACTGTGTTGTTCAGCGCCACAAGACGCTTCACAGCCGACCCGGCGATGGGAACCGATGGGAGCGACGGATTCTGCGCGGCCAGGAACCCGTATGCTACGGAACTGAGCCCAGAATCCAACGGACCCTCTCCACCACCGATGGTGACGGTGGTCAGCGACGAGCCGTTATAGACCGATGACGCGATGGTGCCGTACACCGTGCCAGCCGTGACCGACAACCGCAGGCGCCGCCCAACCTGGAACGTCTGCCGCTGATCGCCAGCCACCGTGAAGGTCGTCGCGTTGATGTAGGTCGGCGTCGGACCGGTTGCCCATTCCGAAACCGAGCTGGCGGTGTCGTTGACACCGCTGATATTGTCCTCGTCTTCTGCACCACATCGCTGGCGTCCGTCAGGACCACCTTGTAGGCGATGCCCGCCTGCAGCCAGATCTGGCCGTTGGTCGGGAATCCCAGCGCATTGAGAATGATCGGGTTCGACTGCGCCACATTGCCCGTGCTGTCGGTATAGGCCGCGAGGGGCGTGCTCGATCCCGCCTGGTAGGTGTAGATCTTCCAGCCACTGGCCGGAGCGCCCACGGCGTTCACGGTCTGGCTGTTGCCGAAGGGGCTGAGCTTTACGGCTGGCATGGGTCGTCCTTTAGGCTTGCAGCACGATGATTCGGAAATTGAGGCCGGCGGATTGACAGCGCCGGCGGTGAAATTCTTCGCGTAGACCGTCACGATGTCGGGCACCACCACGGCGCCGGTGAAGATCACGCCGGAGACGTCAGACGCCGCCATGACCTGAACCATGTTCCCCGGCTGGACGCCGGCAAACACAACTGGCAGGGACTGCTGGGACTGCGCGGCGATGGAAGGGAAATCGAGCGTTGCGAGGGTCGTCAGAGAGCGCGTCCAGCCCTTCAGCGCGTCGAATACCTGCTGGAACCAGTTGTCCCACGAAGGGGTCGTGCTCGCGCGGTTCCCGCTGACGGGGTACCCCTCCCGGATCGGCGCCTGGCTATTCATAGCTCGGCGTCACGTCGACAGACGCGCCCGTGATGACCACCTTCACCGGGTCGGTAATGCGGAACTTGAACAGCCAGTCGCGTGCGGTACCGAGGCGGCGCCACACCACGCGCGCGAGATACGTGCCGATCTGGCCCATCGTCGTCCACATCTCGTTGCCCCACGTGCGCCCGTTGTCCTTCGACACCTGCAGCATGGCTTGCGCCCTGGCCGAGCACCAGGCCCACGCCGGTCTCGAGGTCGACTTGCAGGCGGAATACCTCGCTCTTGTCGTAGTCCTTCAGCAAGTGCTTGCCGACCAGCTCGCGCGCAATCGGCATGCCGTTGTCCGTGTACACGTTGGGGTCGAGGATGTAGACGTTCCCGTTCGCGTAGTCCGTCACGCGCGGCTTGTTGAGGTAGTCGACGCAGATCTCCGCCAGGTGGCGCTGGCCATCGAGGCCGGTTTCCATCGGCGACCACATCTGCGTGCTGCCGTCGAACAGCCACGACTTCCCCGCGGCGGGAAAGTTGATTTGGTACATCGGGTGACCGCCCAGCAGGTACGAGAACGCCGTGGCGTCCGCGACCGACACATAGCCGTTGATGATCGAGTCCAGCTCCTGAGAGCTGATCTTCTGCAGGCGGTGGCCAACGGCCATCATCACCTGCACCTGGCCCATGCGGTTCTTCATCAGCCCCGCCAGCGAGTCGTTAAACTTGACCAGCGACCACGGCGCGGCCAGACCGAAGTCGGACGTGGCTCCACGGATATTGGCGTAAGGGAAGTCCTGCGCGCCCGAGTAGGCCCGCCGATCGTGGCGCTGATCGACCTCGCCTACCAGACGGCCCAGCGCATCGGCGATCTGCTGGCGCTCAACTGGTCGAACGTGTCGGACGACGGGATCATGTTCCACCCGGCAAAGACGGTAAATAGCTCCGGGGTTCGCATGCTGATCGAGATGACGCCGGACTTGAAGGCGACGTTGGAAAGCGCCAAGGCTGGCAAGGTGAAGGCCATCGGCCCCGTGATTTGCACCCAGGCCGGCGGCAGGTTCACCTACAGTGGGGCACAGACGGCATGGAAGCGGGCATGCCAGCGAGCGAGGCAGCGGTATGAAAAGAGGTGTGCGGAGAACGGCGAAACACCTGACCCGCGACACCTGGTAGGGATGCACTTTCACGACCTGCGCGCCAAAGCGTTGACCGACAAGCGGAGGTTAGCCGGTGCAGAAGCGGCACAGGCACTTGCCGGTCATACCACTGCGGAAATGACCGCGCACTACACGAAGTCTCGAGAGGTGGAGCGCGTAAGTCCCCTGCCAGCCCGAAGATAGGTCACGACTTCTGAGTTGAGTCCGTGAACACCCCGGCCTTCTGCAGTTGACGAAGTGCATTCTTAACCGCCGCTTCGACTTCGGTATACGCTTCCTTCAGAACTGAGCCGTAATGCGTAAGCGTCTGGAGGCGGACCTGAGCTATTCTGGAAGTAACATCCGACGGATTCAGTGCTTGAGCTTGGTGTGCGATGTCGAGTTTCTCGACCATCGCATTATTCAACCTGAATGAGTCGATAAGACCCTTCGCACTGGAATAGGCGACGATCAACGCCTTCCTGAGATCCGCGTTCTCGATATGCCCGAGAAAGACTGCGTTGCTGTTGAAAACAACGAAATAATCGTTGGAGACGGGCCAGTAGTCCAGGAAGGGTTTCCCAGGCCCGAGTGCAGCTATGTTGCTTCCTACCGTCTTAATGTACTGGCCCCAAAGAGTTTCCAGTTCGTCGTAAAGGCGCGCAGGATCGCCGCGCGATGCTTGCACTCTCTAGCTTCCTGACTGGTTTCAGCGCTGGACAATTGCCACTTGGCGCCTAGCAAGGTTGCCCCCCCGCCAATGAGCGCACCAATCAATCCCGAAACAACATTCGCCCAGTCCACAGCCACGCCTACCTCGCTCAAGTTAGACAGTCTGCATCAAGTTAGACAAAAGGCCTAGCGAGCAAAACCCGCTAGGCCTTTCTATATCTGGTCGGGGCGAGAGGATTTGAACCTCCGACCACCTGCACCCCATGCAGGTACGCTACCAGGCTGCGCTACGCCCCGAAGAAGAACGAGATTATATCAGAGCCAACAGTATTGGCTAGTGGTTTGCTGGCAATTTATTCATGCTTCGCGATTTCCTTGAGCTGCGCCAGCAGATGTTGCACTTCGACCAGTTCGCCGCGCAGCGCATTGAGGTCGACCGACAGCACCGGCGCGTCGTGCGCGGCCTGGGCCGATGATTCGGCGGCTTCCACCGGCGCGGACACTCCCACGCCTTGGTGACGCCCTTCGTCCAGACGGTTGCGCGCGCCATTGATCGTGAACCCCTGCTCGTAGAGCAGTTCGCGGATGCGGCGGATCAGCAGGACTTCGTGATGCTGGTAGTAGCGGCGATTGCCGCGGCGCTTCACGGGCTTGAGTTGCGTGAACTCCTGCTCCCAGTAGCGCAGCACGTGCGGCTTGACGGCGCAAAGCTCGCTGACCTCACCAATCGTGAAGTAGCGTTTCGCGGGAATCGGCGGCAGCGCAATGCGCTCGCTGGATTTTTCCGTCATGCAATGGAGGAGGCTGATGTCGGCGCGTCAGACGGGCCGACTCGGTTGGCGCGACGCGCGCGCGGCATTGCAGGATACAGATTGCCATGGCCTCGGGCAATCCAACCGATGTGGCAATTTGATACACATCTGGGGTTGGAGGACGGAGACGCCCGGCGCCATGCGTCCGGTGAAGTTCCGTCGACGCGCACGCAGCGGCGGCGCGTCTGGCCCGGCGTGCCGTCAGCCCGGCAGCGCCACGTCTGCGCGTTCCTCCACCAGGCTCTTGAGCTTCTGGCTGGCGTGGAAGGTCACCACGCGGCGCGCGGTAATGGGAATGATCTCGCCGGTCTTGGGATTGCGTCCGGGGCGTTGCGCCTTGTCGCGCAACTGGAAGTTGCCGAAGCCGGACAGCTTCACGCTGTCGCCCTGCTCCAGGGCTTCGCGAATCACGTCGAAGAACGCTTCCACCATGTCCTTCGATTCGCGCTTGTTCAGGCCAACCTGGTCGAACAGCATCTCTGCGAGTTCGGCCTTGGTCAGCGTGGGCACCTCGGTTGCGCGGGCTTCCGGCGATGCGTCATCGAAGGAGGCAGCATGCCGGTCGCTTGCCTCACCCAGGTCTGCAGCATTCATGGAAATCGCGTCTCGATCGTTCATCCTTGATCGCTCTCTTGAAACTGTCTGGCGATCCGCCCGGGAGCTGTGCCCGGGCGCTCGTGTCGCGACGGTTGCTTAACCGCGCAGGCGGGCGTCGAAGCCTGCCGTCAGCGCATCGATCATGCAACGCACCGCACTGTCGACTGTCTCGTCCTGGAGGGTCGACCCAGTATCTTGCAAGGTCACCCGGAAGGCAAGACTTTTCTCATCGGCGCCAATCGACGCCGAAGCCGCCTTCGGACGGAACTCGTCGAACAGCACCAGACTCTGCACAAAGTGGCCAAAGCCGGCCTTGTCCAGCGCCGCGCGCATGGCGTCGGCCATGTCCTGCACACGCACCTGCTGCTTCACCACCACGGCCAGATCGCGCACGGCCGCCGGGAATTTCGAGATCTCGGTGTAGACCGGCAGACCCACGTCGCGCAGCGCGTCGAGTTCCAGCTCGAACACCACCGGCGCGTTGACCAGCTCGTATTCCTGCAGCCAGCGCGGGTGGAGTTCGCCCACCACGCCCACCGGCTTGCCATCGACGATCACGCGCGCGGCGCGGCCCGGGTGCAGCGCGGGATGTGCCACCGGCTCGAAGCGCGGCGTGCGCGGGTGGAACAATGCCTCCACATCGCCCTTGATGTCGAAGAAATCGACCGGACGCGTGGCCACGCCCCACTGCTCCTCAAACGCCGGGCCGTAGGCGATGCCGGCAGCCATCATCGGCTGACGATAGCCCGCCACGGTCAGGCCGCCATCGGGCACGTTGGCGTCGCGGTGGAACACCCGGCCCACTTCGAACAGCCGCACGCGCGAGACCTTGCGGTTGAGGTTGTACCGCACCTTGTCCACCAGCCCGCCGATCAGCGTGGAACGCATCACGGCCAGCTGGCTTGCGATCGGGTTCAGCAGGCGAATCGGGTTGTCGTTGGCGGCGAAATCGCGCTCCCACTGTGCTTCCACGAACGCGAAGTTGATCACTTCGTTGAAGTCGCGCGCGGCCAGCGCATGGCGCACCACATGCTGCGAGCGCCGACCCTCGTTGGTCGGGCGCATCTCGCTTTCGGCAATCGGCGGACGGGCGACGATGCGCTCGAAGCCGTAGATGCGCGCCACTTCCTCGATCAGGTCTTCCTCGATCTCGATGTCGAAGCGGTAGCTCGGCGGCGTGACTTCGAACACCTCGCCCTCGGCGCCCTGCGCACGCGTGAACGGCAGGTTCAGGCGCTGGAACACATCGGCAATTTCCGCCGACGACAGTTCGATACCGAGCACGCGCTCGGCGCGCGCCACGCGCAGCTGCACCGGGGTGCGCTGCGGCAAATTCACGATCTGGTCGTCCACGGGGCCGGCCTGGCCACCGCAGATCTGCAGGATCAGCGCTGTAATGCGCTCGATGTGCTCGACCGTGGTAGCGTAGTCCACGCCACGCTCGAAGCGGTGCGCGGCATCGGTGGAGAAGTTGTAGCGGCGCGCGCGGCCCTGGATGGCATTGGGCCACCAGAACGCAGCTTCCAGATAGATGTTTGTGGTATCGAGCGTCACGGCGGTGCTATCGCCGCCCATGATGCCGGCCAGGCTCTCGATCTCCTTGTCGTCGGCGATCACGCCCACCTGCTCGTCCACCTCGACGGTGTTGCCATTCAGCAGCTTGAGCTGTTCGCCCTTGCGGCCCCAGCGCACGTCCAGGCCGCCGTGGATCTTGTCCAGATCGAACACATGCGACGGACGGCCCAGTTCGAGCATCACGAAGTTGGAGATGTCGACGAGCGCCGAGATGCTGCGCTGGCCCGAGCGCTCCAGGCGCTGCACCATCCATGCGGGCGTGGCCGCGTGGGCGTTCACGCCGCGGATGACACGGCCCGAGAACCGGCCGCACAGGTCAGGCGCCGAGATGCGGACCGGCAGCTTGTCCTGGATCGTCACCGCCACCGGCGACATGTCGGGCAGCGTCAGCGCGGCGCCGGTCAGCGCCGATACTTCGCGTGCCACGCCGTGGATCGACAGGCAATCGGCCTTGTTCGGCGTCAGCTTGATCGTGAAGATCTGGTCGTCCAGATCCAGGTACTGGCGGATGTCCTGGCCCACCGGCGCGTCGTCCGGCAGCACCATCAGGCCGCCGTGGTCTTCCGACAGCTTCAGTTCGCGGGCCGAGCACAGCATGCCGTAGCTTTCCACGCCACGCAGCTTGCCCACCTTGATCTCGAACGGCTTGCCACCCTCTTCGGCCGGCGGCAGCACGGCGCCTACCAGCGCGCACGGCACCTTGATGCCGGGCTTGACATTCGGCGCGCCGCAGACGATCTGCAGCGTCTCGCCGGTGCCGGCGTCCACCTGGCAGACGTTCAGGCGGTCGGCATTGGGATGGCGTTCGGTGGCCAGCACGCTTGCCACCACGATCTTGTTGAACGGCGGCGCAACCGGGCCCACCTCTTCCACTTCGAGCCCGGCCATGGTCAGGCTGTGCGACAGCGCGTCGGTGGAGATCTTTTCAGGGTTGGCGAACGTGCGAAGCCAGGATTCCGAGAATTGCATGGCGCTACTGATCCGGTAGGTATTCTGTGATGTCTGGGACGATGTCCGTGCGGCAATCCGCGCGGGTCAGGCGAACTGGCGCAGGAAGCGCACGTCGCCTTCGAAGAACAGGCGCAGGTCGTTGATGCCATAGCGCAGCATCGTCAGCCGCTCGAGGCCGGAGCCAAATGCGAAACCGATGTAGCGCTCGGGGTCCAGGCCCATGTTGCGCAGCACGTTGGGGTGCACCTGGCCCGAGCCGGAGATCTCCAGCCACTTGCCGTTGCCGAACGCCATGTCGATTTCCGCCGACGGCTCGGTGAACGGGAAGTACGACGGGCGGAAGCGCACCTGGATGTCGTCGCGCTCGAAGAACTTGCGCAGGAAATCGGTATAGACGCCCTTGAGGTCGGCAAAGCTCACATCTTCGCCAATCCACAGGCCTTCCACCTGGTTGAACATCGGCGAGTGCGTGGCGTCGCTGTCCACGCGATAGGTGCGGCCCGGGCAGATAACCTTGATTGGCGGCATGGCGCGGCCGGTGTACTTCTGCACGTGCATGCGCGCATAGCGCACCTGCATCGGGCTGGTATGCGTGCGCAGCAGCAGGAGCTTGTCGTCGCTGTCGCGGCCGTCCACATAGAAGGTGTCCTGCATCGAACGCGCCGGGTGGTTGTCCGGGTTGTTCAGCGCGGTAAAGTTCATCCAGTCGGTCTCGATCTCGGGGCCGTCGGCCACATCGAAACCGATCGAACCGAAGATCTGTTCCACACGCTCCCAGGTGCGCATCACCGGATGCAGGCTGCCGCGCGACACGGCGCGCCCGGGCAGCGTCACGTCGATGGCTTCGGCGGCCAGGCGCGCGTTCATCAGCGCATCGGCCAGCGCCTGGCGGCGCGCCTGCAGCGCGGCTTCCACCTGCTGCTTCACCTGGTTGATACGCGCGCCCTCGGTCTTGCGGGCTTCCGGGTCGAGCTTGCCCAGGCCCTTGAGCAGTTCGGTCAGTGCGCCAGTCTTGCCCAGGAAGCGGGCCTTTTCGTTTTCCAGCGTGGCGTTGTCGTTGGCAGCCGCGAAGGCGGCCTGTGCGTCGGCGACGATTTGATCCAGATCCTGGGACATGACAGCTATGCGTGGATGGTACGTGGATGTACCTGGACGGTACGTGGAATTCCTCTGCTCGCCCGATGCGGCGGGCCGCGTGCGGCAGTGGATTGGCATTTCGGGTGCCGTGTCAGGCCAGCATCGTCGACACGGCATTCGAAATGAAAACGGGGCTCGGTAAGGAGCCCCGTTTCAGCAGACCTTGCGGTCGGTGCTTGCCCGGAAGCGCATTACGCGCTTCCAGAGCCGGCATCAGGCAACGGTGGCTTTCACCTGGTTGACGATGGCGGCAAAGGCAGGCTTGTCATGGATGGCCATGTCCGACAGCACCTTGCGGTCCAGTTCAATCGAAGCCTTCTTCAGGCCGTTCATGAACACGCTGTAGGTCATGCCATGCTCACGCGTCGCGGCATTGATACGTGCAATCCAGAGCGCGCGGAACACGCGCTTCTTGTTGCGACGATCGCGGTACGCGTACTGGCCAGCACGCATGACCGCCTGCTTGGCGATACGGTAGACATTATTGCGACGGCCGCGGTAACCCTTGGCAGCGTCGATAACCTTCTTGTGACGGGCCCGTGCAGTGACCCCACGCTTGACTCGAGGCATGTAATACTCCTTTCGTTATCGTTTGGGGTTATGCGTAAGGCATCATCGCGCGCACGGACTTCAGGTTCGTCTCATGGACGTCCTGGGTACCGCGCAGCTGACGCTTGTTCTTGGTGGTCTTCTTCGTCAGGATGTGACGCTTGAAGGCCTGGCCGCGCTTGAACGAACCGTTCGGGCGCGCCGTAAAGCGCTTGGAGGCGCTTTTCTTGGTCTTCATCTTAGGCATGAAAAACTCCAGCTCTATGACATGCATGCAGGTGGATGACTCACGTCACCGCTTGCAAGACCCGCATCCACTTGTTTTTGTACGCGGCACAGCTAATACCGCGCACGGTTCCGCACAGGGCAACGCCGGGATACCTGCGGCATCCCGGCCGTCGCGCCCGCGCAGGAATTACTTCTTCTTCTTGGGTGCCAGCACCATCACCATCTGGCGACCTTCCATCTTCGGCATCTGCTCGACCTGACCCAGTTCCTCCAGGTCAGCCTTCAGACGCTCCAGCATGCGCGCACCGATTTCCTGGTGGGCCATCTCGCGACCACGGAACCGCAGCGTGATCTTGGTCTTGTCCCCATCTTCCAGGAAGCGCCTCAGGTTGCGCAGCTTGACGTTGTAGTCGCCATCATCCGTGCCAGGACGGAATTTCACTTCCTTGACCTGGATGATTTTCTGCTTGAGCTTGGCCTCGTGGGCGCGCTTGGCTTCCTCGTACTTGAACTTGCCGTAGTCCATGATGCGGGCCACGGGCGGAGCCGCGTTGGGCGCGATCTCCACGAGATCCAAGTCCTTTTCCTCGGCCATGCGCAGTGCGTCCATGAACTTGACGATGCCGAGCTGCTCGTTATCAACCCCTACCAGGCGCAGTTCGGGCGCACTGATTTCCCGGTTGATACGGTGACCTTTGTCTGTAGCGATGTTCCGTTACCTCAAGAAGACAAAAAAACAAGCCGTGCTTCACACCCTCAGGCTTTGCTGGACACGTCGTTCTGCAGACGCTCCACAAACGCGGAAACGGGCATGACACCCAAATCCACATTGCCACGGGCACGCACGGCCACTTGATTGGCGTCCCGCTCCTTGTCGCCTACCACTAGCAGGTAAGGGATCTTCTGGAGCGAGTGCTCGCGGATTTTATACGTAATTTTCTCGTTACGCAAATCGGCCGTAGCCCTAAACCCTTGTTTTTGCAAGAGTTGCACGACGCTTTCGGCATATTCCGCCTGGGAATCGGCGATATTCATCACCACGACCTGCTCCGGCGCCAGCCAGGCGGGCAGCGCACCTGCATGGTTTTCGAGCAGGATGCCCAGGAAGCGCTCGAACGAACCCAGGATGGCGCGGTGCAGCATCACCGGCCGCTTGCGATCGTTGTCGTCGGAGACGTATTCGGCACCCAGGCGCTCCGGCAGCACCAGATCAAGCTGCAACGTGCCGCATTGCCACGAGCGGCCGATGGCGTCCTTGATGTGGTACTCCACCTTCGGACCGTAGAAGGCGCCCTCGCCCGGCAGTTCCTCCCACTCCACGCCGCAGGCGCGCAGCGCCGTGCGCAGGCCGTCTTCGGCGTGGTCCCACGTGGCGTCGGAGCCGGCGCGCTTTTCAGGGCGCAGCGACAGCTTGACCTTGACGTCGTTGAAGCCGAAATCCTCGTACACCGAGAACGCCAGCTCATTGAACGCCTTGGCCTCGGCAACGATCTGCCCTTCCGTACAGAAGATGTGCGCATCGTCCTGCACAAAGCCGCGCACACGCATCAGGCCATGCAGCGCGCCCGACGGCTCGTTGCGGTGGCACGAGCCAAACTCGGCCAGGCGCAGCGGCAAGTCGCGGTACGAACGCAGACCGTGGTTGAAGATCTGGACATGGCCCGGGCAGTTCATCGGCTTGATCGCGTAGTCGCGCTTCTCCGACTCCGTGACGAACATGTTTTCCTTGTAGTTCTCCCAGTGGCCAGACTTTTCCCAGAGAGAACGATCCATCACCTGCGGCGTGCGCACTTCCTGGTAGCCAGCGTCCGTGAGGCGGCCGCGCATGTACTGCTCAACGGCCTGCCACACGCTCCAGCCCTTAGGGTGCCAGAACACCATGCCCGGCGCCTCTTCCTGCAGATGGAACAGGTCCAGCAGCTTGCCCAGGCGGCGATGGTCGCGCTTTTCGGCTTCCTCGAGCATCGTCAGGTACGCGTCCTGGTCTTCCTTCCTGGCCCAGGCCGTGCCGTAGATGCGCTGGAGCATCTCGTTGTTCGAGTCGCCACGCCAATAGGCGCCGGCCACCTTCATCAGCTTGAACACCTTGAGCTTGCCCGTCGACGGCACGTGCGGGCCGCGGCACAGGTCGACGAAGCCGCCTTCGCGATAGAGGCCGATTTCCTGGTCGGCCGGAATCGACGCAATGATCTCGGCCTTGTACTTCTCGCCCATCGACTGGAACAGCGCCACCGCCTCATCGCGCTTCCACACCTCGCGCGTCACCTTCTCGTCCTTGCGGGCGAGTTCCGTCATCTTCTTCTCGATGGCGGCCAGATCCTCGGGCGTGAAAGGACGCTTGTAGGAAAAGTCGTAGTAGAAGCCGTTGTCGATGACCGGGCCGATCGTCACTTGCGCGTCGGGATACAGCTCCTTGACCGCGTAGGCCAGCAAGTGGGCCGTCGAGTGACGGATCACGTCGACGCCGTCGGCATCCTTGTCCGTGACGATGGCGAGCGACGCGTCCTGGCCGATCGTGAAGCTCGTGTCGACCAGGCGACCGTCGACCTTGCCGGCAAGCGCGGCCTTGGCCAGGCCCGAGCCAATGCTCTGCGCCACTTCGGCCACCGTGACGGGGCCGGGATATTCGCGACGGGAACCGTCCGGCAGCGTGATTGCGATCATCATTGCACCTCTTGTGGATTCCGCCGCGCCGGCTTCTGGGCGCCATGGCGAGCGGAGCATAGCAACTTTTGTGGCACCGGCCCGTCAGATGCCGCGCAACGCGCATCGGACAACACCGGCAACGAATCTTCTGACTGCCCGCCATGCGGAGCGACGCGGCAGCTTATCAGGATGCTGGCAGGCGACAGACGAAAAAAAACGCGGCCAAGGCCGCGTTTTTCTCGTTTTTCCCGCATCCGCTGCGGGTCGAAGGCGCACCTCGACTACTGTCGCTAACCAGCGGTAGTAGTTCGAGTTGTCATGTTCATGGTGCGCTTCCGGCGTTGTACTGCATGTTCGTTGGTAGGCTCGATTGGACTCGAACCAACGACCCCCACCATGTCAAGGTGGTGCTCTAACCAGCTGAGCTACGAGCCTAGCGAAGCGCGAAGTATAACCTTATTTTCGCTTGGCGTGCAACACCCCCTGCACTTCCTCGATCAGCAGCAACGCGCGCTGGAGCTGCGTGGCTTCCGCCACCTCGGCCGTAAATTGCATGCGCGCCACGCCCTTGCTAGAGAGCGTCTTCACGCCCGTCACATTGATCTTCTCGCGCGACAGCACTTCGGAGATGTCCCGCAGCAGGCCCTGGCGGTCAATCGCCTCCACCTGGATATCCACGGGGTACACCGCGTCGCTGCGCTTGCCCCACTCGGTCTGGATCACACGCTCGGGGTCGCGCCCCGACAGTTGCTGGAACGTGTGGCAGTTGCGCCGGTGGATCGACACGCCGCGCCCGCGCGTGACGAAGCCCACGATCTCGTCTGGCGGCGCCGGCTTGCAGCAGCGCGACATCTGCGTCATCAGCGAATCCACGCCCACCACCAGCACGCCGCTCTTGGCGCCCCGCGCCACGCTGGTGGCTCGGCTCTTCTTGGTGACCGCGTCTTCCTCGTTGAACGCCGGCTGCGGCTCGCCTTCCGGATGACGCAGCGCATGCTCCACATGACGCAGGCTGAACTCTTCCTTGGCGACTGCCGAATACAGGTCGTCGGTGGTCTTGAAATTGAGCCGGGTGGCCAGGTCGTCGAGGTTGACCGCTGTCTTGCCCTCGCGCTGCAGCGTCTTTTCAATCAGGGCCCGGCCCTGCGCCAGCGTCTCCTGCGAATCGAGCGCGTTGAACCAGGCCCGCACCTTGGCGCGCGCCCGGTTGCTGGCCAGGTAGCCCAGCTCGGCATTGAGCCAGTCGCGCGACGGGCCGCCCTGCTTGACCGCCACGATCTCCACGGTCTGGCCGTTCTTGAGCGGCGTGTTCAATGGCACCATGGCGCCATCCACGCGCGCGCCGCGGCAACGGTGGCCAAGGTCGCTGTGCAGGTAATAGGCAAAGTCCACCGGCGTGGCGCCTTGCGGCAGCGCCACCACGCGCGCCTGGGGCGTCAGCACGTAGATATGGTCGTCGATCGCCGCGTGCTTGAGTTGCTCCCACGGCGAATCCTCGTGCGCCACGGTGTGGTCGGCCTCGTCCTTCCACGCCAGCAACTGGCGCAGCCAGGCGATCTTCTCGTCGTAGGCGTTGTCAGCGGCAAATTGACCGCTGTAGCCCTTGCCGCCAGCCTCCTTGTAGCGCCAGTGCGCAGCCACGCCGTACTCGGCGAAATGGTGCATCTCCTGCGTGCGGATCTGCACCTCGAACGCGCGGCCGTCGTCACCGATCACCACCGTGTGAAGGGACATGTAGCCGTTGGCCTTCGGCCGCGAGATGTAGTCGTCGAACTCGCGCGGAATTGGCTGCCAGATGTGATGCACGATGCCAAGCACCGTGTAGCAGTCCTTGATGTCATCCACGATCACGCGGAACGCCCGCACATCGTAGAGATCGGCGAAGTCGAGCTCCTTGCCGCGCATCTTCTTCCAGATGCTGTAGATGTGCTTGGGCCGGCCGGTCACCTCGGCCCGGATGCCCGCATTGGCCAGCTCCGACTGCAGCCGGCCAATGGCCTGCTCGATGAAGCTCTCGCGCTCGATGCGTTTCTCGTCGAGCAGCTTCGCAATGCGCTTGTAGGTATCGGGCTGCTCGAAGCGGAACGCCAGGTCCTCCAGCTCCCACTTCATCTGCCAGATGCCGAGCCGGTTGGCCAGCGGCGCGTAGATGTCCAGCGTTTCGCGCGCCACGCCGGCCAGCGGCGGGGTCTTGGTCTGCGCCAGCCAGCGCAGTGTCTGCAGCCGCGACGCCAGCCGCACCAGCACCACGCGGATGTCCTGGGCAAACGCCAGCAGCATCTTGCGCAGCGCCTCCACCTGCTCCTGGCGCGCGGCGGCCTGCGATTTCGAGGACTCCGACACATCGGTCTGCGTCACCGCGATGGCGCCGATCCGCAACAACTGGCGCACGCCCTTCACCAGGCGCACCACCTCTTCGCCGAAACGGTCCTCCATCTGCGCCTCGGCGCCGGGCACGAAGGCCGCCGCGGCGAACAGGCACGCGGCCGCGCGCGCGGCATCGTCCACGCGCAGGCCATCGAGAATGCGCAGCATGCCCTCGGCATGCGAGAGCACGCTCTCGCCCGTCGGCAGCATTACCGGCGTGTCGCCATCGGCCACCTCGCGCACGTAGTCCAGCGCGCGCTCCACGAGTCCGGCATCCGGAATGCCCGCGGTCTGGCCAGTCAGCTCCGTCGACGTCACCATGTCACATCTTCCGCCATCAGTTCAGCGCGGCGGTCACCACCACTTCGATCAGGTAGTCGGGGTTGGCCAGCCTGGCCTCCACGGTGGCGCGGGGCGGCGTGTTGCCCTGGGGAACCCAGGCGTCCCAGACCTCGTTCATCTCGCCGATGCGCGTGACATCGGTCAGAAAGATCTGGCACATCAGGATGCGCGTCTTGTCGCTGCCGGCCTCGGCCAGCAGCCGGTCGATGTGACCAAGCACCTCGCGGGTCTGGCCACGCAGGTCGGCCTTGGGATCGACCTCGGGCACCTGGCCCGCCAGGTAGACCACGCCGTTGTAGACCGCGTATTCGGACAGACGCTTGCCCACGTGGGCGCGCTTCAGGGTGTTGGTGCTCATGTCAGTTCTTCTCTGCAAAAAGTCGGTTCACGTACCCAGGAAGAATTCCCGGGCAATTGCAATCTGGGCCGGATCGACGAACGTCGGCGCGTGGCCCACGTCGGCAATCTCCACGCTCGACACCTGTTTGCCGCGCGCCACCATCTCGGCCACGGTCTCGCGCAGCAGCAGGTCTGACTGGGCGCCGCGCACCACCAGCGTGGGGCCGGGCGCGGCCTCCAGCATGCGCCACAGCGCCAGTTCGCCGGCCTGCACCGCCTCGATCGGGGTTTCCCTGAACGGCACGGCCAGCGCGGGATCGTAGTGCAGCCCCCACTCGAGCCCCTCGGCGCCCTGCACGGGCTTGAGAATGGCGCCGTTCAGCTCGCGCCATTGCTCGGGCGTATGGCGCCCGAACGACGCGCTGATGGTCTGCAGGTATGCCAGCCCCTCCTCGAACGTCTTGAAGCGCACCGGCAGGCCCAGGTAGGCGCCGATCCGTTCGATGGCCTGCGCCGTGATGCGCGGGCCCACGTCGTTGAGCAGCAGCTTGCGCACCGGCGATTTCGGCAGCCCGGCCAGGCCCATGCCGATCAGCCCGCCCATCGACGTGCCGAACCAGTCCACCTGCTCCACGTTGAGCCGCGCCACCAGCGTGACCATGTCCGACACGTACTGCGGCAGCACGTACTGGCGCGGATCGGCCAGCCATTCGGAGCGGCCGCGGCCGGCCACGTCGGGACACACCACGCGGTACTCGTCGGACATCGCGCGCGCCAGCACGTCGAAATCGCGACCCGTTCGCGTCAGACCATGCACGCACATCAGCACGCGCGGATTGGCGGGGTCGCCCCACTCGTGATAGGCCATGCGATGCAGGCCTGCCGTGCTGATGCACTGGACGAAGCCGAGGCGCGGACTGGAAGACATCTGTGGCTCCCTGCTGGATGCCGCCGCATCCCCTGCGGCGTGTAGGTTTTCGGAAATACCTGCGCTGACAGCAAACAAAAAGGTGGCGTCGGGCCAAAGCCGGATTGTACGCCCTGCGAGTACAATGCCACAGCACATCCTGACACTCCCGACGGAGGCTTACATGCTCAAAGGCAAGACGGCACTGGTCACGGGCTCGACCAGCGGTATCGGACTCGGCATCGCGCAGGCACTGGCCGCGCAGGGTGCGAACATCATCGTCAACGGATTCGGTGATGCCGACGGCGCAAAGGCGGAGATTGCCCGCGCCGGCAGCGGCATCCAGGTGGGCTACCACGGCGCCGACATGAGCAAGGCGGCCGAGATCGAGGACATGATGCGCTATGCGGAGAAGGATTTCGGCGGCGCCGACATCCTCGTCAACAACGCCGGCATCCAGTTCGTGGCGCCGATCGACGAATTCCCGACCGAGCGCTGGGATGCCATCATCGCCATCAACCTGACCTCCGCCTTCCATACCACCCGCCTTGCCCTGCCGTCGATGAAGGCCAAGAACTGGGGCCGCGTCATCAACGTGGCTTCGACTCATGGCCTGGTCGCCTCCGCCAACAAGTCCGCCTATGTGGCCGCCAAGCATGGCATCGTCGGCTTCACCAAGGTCACGGCGCTGGAAACCGCGCAGACCGGCGTCACGGCCAATGCCATCTGCCCGGGCTGGGTGCTGACCCCGCTGGTGCAGAAGCAGGTGGAAGCCCGCGCGCAGAAGGAAGGCATTCCCGTGGAACAGGCCAAGCGCGAACTCGTGCTGGAGAAGCAGCCGTCCGGGCAGTTCGTCACGCCCGAGGAACTGGGCGCGCTGGCCGTGTTCCTGTCCAGCGAGGCGGCGCGCCAGGTGCGCGGCGCGATCTGGAACATGGACGGCGGCTGGGTGGCGCAGTAGTGGAAACCGGGAGGATCGACATGTTTCAACCTTCACGACGCCACGCACTGCGCACGCTGGGTGCCGGCGCGCTGCTGCTGTCGCCGCTGGCGTCCCTGACAACGCGGGCGCAGTCGCCCAAGGCCCTGAAGATCGACGTCTACAAGAGCCCGACCTGCGGCTGCTGCGAGGACTGGGTCAAGCATCTGCGCGACAACGGCTTCACGGTGGCCACGCACGATGTGGAAGACACCGGCGTGTACCGCAAGAAGTACGGCATTCCGGAGCGCTTCGGTTCCTGCCACACCGGCGTCATCAACGGCTATGGCATCGAGGGCCACGTGCCGGCTGCCGACATCAAGAAGCTGCTTGCCGAAAAGCCCAAGGCCGCCGGACTGGCCGTGCCGGGCATGCCGGTGGGCTCGCCGGGCATGGAATACGGGCCGCGCAAGGATCCGTTCGACGTGATGCTGGTGAAATCTGACGGCGCAGCTTCGGTGTTTGCCAGCTACAACAAGCCGAAAACCTGATCGGCGCCTGATCCGCGGATGTGCTGAACGCAAGCCGGCCCAAACCGGTTTCGTCCAGGCCCTGACAATGAAAAACCCCCGCCCGGTGCGAAACCGGCGGGGGTTTTTTGCCGGGCATGCCGCCCGGGCTAGACTGGGTCCGCCATCAGGCCGACGCTCAGATCAGTTCGGCGCCCGTCTTCGACTGAACTTCCTCGCGGGTCACGCCCGGCGCCGTTTCCACCAGCTTCAGGCCCTGCGGGGTGATATCGATCACGGCCAGGTCGGTGATGATGCGATTCACCACGCCCACACCAGTCAGCGGCAGGTTGCATTCCTTCAGGATCTTCAGGTCCTCGGTGCCGTCCTTCTTCTTGGCGGTATGCTCCATCAGCACCACCACGCGGCCCACTCCAGCCACCAGGTCCATCGCGCCGCCCATGCCCTTGACCATCTTGCCCGGGATCATCCAGTTGGCCAGGTCGCCGCGCTGGTTGACCTGCATTGCGCCCAGGATGGCCAGGTTGATCTTGCCGCCACGAATCATGGCGAACGAGTCGGCCGACGAGAAGATCGACGAGCCGGGCAGCGTCGTGACGGTCTGCTTGCCCGCGTTGATCATGTCGGCGTCCACCTCGTCCTCGGTCGGGAACGGACCGATGCCCAGCAGGCCGTTTTCGGACTGCAGCCACACCTCCATGCCTTGCGGCACGTGGTTGGCTACCAGCGTCGGCAGGCCGATGCCCAGGTTGACATAGAAGCCGTCCTGCAGCTCGGCGGCCGCGCGCGCGGCCATTTCATCACGTGTCCATGCCATGATCTGTCTCCTTACTTGGCACGCACGGTGCGCTGTTCGATGCGTTTTTCGGGGCTCGTGTTCAGCACGATGCGGTGCACGAAAATGCCGGGCAGGTGCACGTCGTCCGGATCGATCTCGCCGGTCTCGACGATTTCTTCCACTTCGGCCACGGTGATCTTGCCGGACATGGCGCACACCGGGTTGAAGTTGCGCGCGGTGCGGCGGAACACCAGGTTGCCGGCCTTGTCAGCCTTCTGGGCCTTGACGATGGCCACGTCGGACACCAGCGAACGCTCCATCACATACGTTTCGCCGTTGAACTCGCGGGTTTCCTTGCCATCGGCGACGATCGTGCCGACACCGGTCTTGGTGAAGAAGGCCGGGATGCCCGAGCCGCCGGCGCGCAGCTTCTCGGCCAGCGTGCCCTGCGGCGTGAATTCGAGCTCGAGTTCGCCCGCCAGGTACTGGCGCTCGAACTCCTTGTTCTCGCCCACGTACGACGAGATCATCTTCTTGATCTGCCGGGTGGCCAGCAGCTGGCCCAGGCCGAAGCCATCCACGCCGGCGTTGTTGGAGATGCAGGTGAGCTGCTTGACGCCGCTGTCGCGCAGTGCCGCGATCAGCGCTTCCGGGATGCCGCACAGACCGAAACCGCCCACGGCGATCGTCTGGCCGTCGCTTACGACGCCCGCGAGCGCCTCGGCGGCGCTGGCGTAGACCTTGTTCATGTTCGCTCCTTCCTCGGTAGTCCCGCTCTTGCGTAGCCGGTTGGCCACGCGCGGAAATTGTAACGGTACAATCGGCGGTCAGGCGCCGCCGTTGACGCCCCAAAGCATACGTCAACGCATGGCGCAAATGCCATTACGTAAAAGTACATAAGGGATAATGCCGTCCATCGACTACCAGACCGCTTTCCAGCTGGCTCCGGTCGGCCTGGTGCTCTCACGCGCCCGCGTGATCGAGGATTGCAATGACGAGGTCTGCCGCATCTTTGGCACCACGCGCGACGCGCTGGTGGGCCAGTCGTTCCAGGTGCTCTACCCCACGGCCGACGAATTCGAGCGCACCGGCGCCCGGATCGTGCCGGTCATGAACACCAGGGGGCTGTATTCGGACGAACGCATCATGAAGCGCGCCGGCGGCGAGCTGTTCTGGTGCCACGTCACGGGCCGGTCACTGGACCGCAAGGACCCGCTGGGGGCCGGTATCTGGACGTTCGAGGACCTGTCGCAAAAGCGCCCGGTCACGGCCGAACTCACCGCCCGCGAGCGCGACATCGCCGCGCAACTCGTGGAAGGCAAGACCAGCAAGCAAATCGGCAAGCTGCTGGCGATCAGCCCGCGCACGGTAGACATCTACCGGGCACGGCTGATGAAGAAATACGGCGCGCACACGGTCGTGGACCTGGTGCAACGCCTGGTCAATCACTGAGGGCGGTGCTTTGCTCCCCTCTCCCGCAAGGCGGGAGAGGGGCCGGGGGAGAGGGCGCGGCGTATCGGATGCTGCCGGGCTGGATATAACCGACGGCTTCGGTCCAATGCTCTCTTGCTGGGCCAAACCGACGGCTTTGCTCGATGTGGCGCCTTGCTGTACCACCCCTGTCTCCCACTCTCTCCCCATGAGGGGAGAGAGAGCCAAGACACTACGTTCTGTTTCCGCTTGGGCTTGGCTCGCGGCGATGGCGGTCAGAAACGTGCTTCATCAGCGCTTGGAGATCGACGCTTCGGCCTTGCTCACCAGGTCGGCGCCGATCTGCTTCTTCCACTTGTCGTAGACCTTGACCGTAGCCTTCTTGAACGCGTCGTGCTCGGCCGGGGTCAGCGCCGTTACCTTCACGCCGTGCTGCTCCATGTCCTTCCACGCCGGGGCGCCGGCCTCCACCAGGCCCTTGCGAGCCAGCGCGGTTTCCTGCTTGCCGGCGTCGATGGCGGCCTGCTTGACGATCTCGCGGTCAGCTGGCGTCCAGCTTTCCCAGATCTGCTTGTTGACGACGAAGATCAACGGATCAGCCACGTAGCCCCAGGTGGTGACGTACTTCTGGCCCACCGTGTACAGCTTGGCGGCGGCGAACACGCTCTGCGGGTTCTCCTGGCCATCCACGGCGCCCGAAGCCATGGCCGGCTGCGCATCGGCCCAGCTCATCTGCGTGGGGTTGGCGCCCAGCGCGTTGAACGTCTCGATATAGAGCGGCGAACCCACCACGCGCAGCTTCAGGCCCTTGAGGTCTTCCGGCTTGCGGATCTCGTGCTTGGAGTTCGACACCTCGCGGAAACCGTTCTCGCCCCAGGCCAGCGGCACCACGCCGGCCTTTTCCAGCGTGGCAAACAGCTGCTTGCCCACTTCGCCCTGCGTCAGCGAATCCAGCGCCTTGTAGTCGGGCATCAGGAACGGCAGCGAGAACAGGTTCAGTTCCTTGACCTGCGGCGACCAGTTGATGGTGGAGCCCACGGCCATGTCGATCACGCCCTGGCGGATCGCCGAGAACTCGCGCGTCTGGTCGCCGGCCACCAGCGAGGTGCCCGGATACAGCTTGATGTTGATGCGGCCATTGGTACGCTGGCGCACCAGGTCTGCCCAGATCTCGCCGCCCTTGCCCCACGGGAAGGCGGGGCCCAGCACCAGCGACATCTTGTACTCGGATTTGTAGGTCTGCGCCATCGCGGCCGGCGCGGCCAGGGCGGCGGCGGCAATCGAGGCGGCAACGGACAACATCAGGGCACGGCGTTTCATTCGGGAATCTCCTCGTTTCATCTTCTCGTTCAGGCAAATCGGGGCAAATCAGTAACCCAGGTAGTCGGGCAGCCAGGTGGCCAGCGGCGGATACGCCAGCACCATCAGCATGGCGATGAACATGGCCAGCAGCATCCAGATCACCCAGGGCACGGTCTCTTCCATGCGCACCCGTGCAATCCGGCACGACACCATCAGGTTCACGGCCAGCGGCGGGGTGAACTGGCCCAGCGCCACCTTCAGCGTCAGCACCACGCCGAACCACACCGGGTTCCAGTGGAATGCGTTCGAAATCGGCAGCAGCAGCGGCACGAAGATCAGGAAGATCGAGATGCCGTCCAGGAACATGCCCACCGTCATCAGCAGCAGCACGATCAGCGCCAGCACGCCATACTCGCCCAGGCCCGAATTGGCGATGGCGTGGGCCAGCGGATCGATCACGCCCAGCGTGGACAGCGCGTAGGCGAAGATGCCGGCCAGCGCCACCACCAGCAGGATCACGGCCGAAGTCTCGGCCGCTTCCTGGAAGATCGTGAACAGGTCCCGCATGCCGATGCTGCGGTAGATCACCATGCCGACGAACAGCCCGTAGACCACGGCCACCACGGCCGCCTCGGTCGGCGTGAACCAGCCCGCGCGCATGCCGCCCAGGATCAGGAACGGCGCCACCAGGCCCCAGGCCGCTTCACGCAGGCTCTTCCAGAACGGCGGGCGCGGCAGCGCGGCCTCGATATGCCCCATGTTGTGCTTGCGGGCCAGCCACACGGCCGGCACGATCAGCGCCACGCCGGCCAGAATGCCCGGGATCATGCCCGCCGCGAACAGCGCCGGCACCGATGCGCCCGGCACCAGCACGCTGTAGATGATGAAGGCCACCGACGGCGGAATCAGGATATCGGTGGCCGCCGCGGCGCCCACCACGGCCGCGCTGTACGAACCGGGATAGCCGGCACGCGACATCGCCGCGATCATCACGCCGCCCACGGCCGCCGCGTTGGCCGGGCCCGAGCCCGAGATGCCGCCCAGGAACATCGCCACCAGGATGGCCACCAGCGGCAGCATCCCCGGCCCGCGCCCCACCACGGCAATCGCAAACGTGACCAGCCGCTGCGCCACGCCCGAGCGGTCGAAGATCGACCCCACCAGCACGAACATCGGAATCGCCAGCAGCGGATACTTGGCCAGGCCGGCATAGAAATTCTGGGGCACGGCCAGCAGGCCGAACATCTGGGTGTCGAGGTTGGACAGCCCGATGGCCACCAGCCCGCCCAGGCCCAGCGACACGCCGATCGGCACGCCCAGCAGCATCAGGCCGATGAACACCACGAAGAGGATGATGGCAACCAGCGTCATGCCGTGCCCTCCCCGGCCTGCTGCAGGGCCTTCAGCGCGCGCAGGTTGCGCAGCGCCAGCGCCAGGGCGCGCAGCGAGATGGCCACCGACAGCACCGGCAGCCACACCGAATACCACCAGCTCGGCACACCAATGCCCGGCGAGGTCTCGCCGAACGCGTACTCATCCCAGGTAATGCGCGCGCCCAGCACCGCCAGCGCCAGGAACATCACGGCCACCGCCACGGCCGACAGCACGGCCAGCCGCTTCTGGCGCGTGACGCTGCCACGCTCGAAGAAATATTCGATTCGGATGTTGCGATCGCGCGCCACGGCGGCGCTGCCGGCCACGAGCGCCAGCACGATCATCAGGAAGACCGAGAATTCCTCGGTCCAGGCGAACGATTCGTCCGTGAAGTAGCGCACCACCACATTGGCGAACGTGATGGCCACCAGCAGCACCATGACGATGACGCCAATCCAGTCTTCGATACGCGGTGAAATGCGGAATTCGCTGTCGCGCGCCTCGTCGGCGGCCTCGGGAACGATCACCGAGTCGACGACGTGCTGCGGCCCGGCGTCGCGCCGTGCCTGTTCTTCTTGAGCCATGGTTCTGCCCCGGCCTCCGGTCCGGGCCGCTCCGGGCCATGCCGGCCGGGAGCGTTTCTCCTGTTGCTTGTTCTTTTCGGCCCGTCCCCTCCCCCGAAGGGTCAGCGGTCAGACCATGCCATCGTCGGCCGTGACCACCGCGCCATTGATAAAGCGCGATGCGTCGGACGCCAGCAGCAGCAAGAGGCCATCGAGGTCTTCGGGTTGGCCCAGGCGCTTGCGCGGCAGCATCTGGATCAGCTTCTGCCCCGCGTCGGTATCCCAGTGGTGGTGGTTGATGTCCGTGTCGATATAGCCCGGGCAGATCGCGTTCACGTTGATGCCGTGACGCGCCCACTCCAGGGCCATGGCCTTCGTCATGTGTACGACGGCGGCCTTGCTCATGCAGTAGACACCAATCTGCGACAGTACCTTGAGACCGGCCACCGACGCAATATTGACAATACGTGCCTGTGGCAGCGGGTTGCCCAGCTTCTCGGCCCCCTTGGCCCGCGCGATCATGCGCTTGGCCACTTCCTGGGCCACGAAGAACGCGCCACGCGTGTTGGTATCGAAGACGAAATCGAAGTCGTCGGCCGTCACGTCGGTGAGCTTCTGCGTGGTGGACACGCCGGAGTTGTTCACCAGGATATCGATGGAGCCGGCCTCGGTCTCGGCATGGGCCACGGCGGCCCGGATGCTGTCCGGGTCGGTCACGTCCAGGCGCACCACGTGCGCGCTGCCGCCATCGGCCTCGATCGAGGCGCGCAGCTCCTTGAGCCGCTCCACGCGCCGCGAGGCCAATATCACCTTGGCGCCGGCGGCCGCCAGCACATTGGCGAAACGCGTGCCGAGCCCGCTCGATGCGCCGGTCACCAGCGCAACCTTGCCTTCCAGATTGATCGACAAACCCATAGTTACCTCGGTGTGGAAATGCCGCCGCGCCGGGCTGGCACGGCCCGCTGTTCCGCATCGCGGGCGCCTTTCACGACGCCTGCCGCAATGCGGCCGCAGCCTGGCAAAAAAAAGAACGGTCGTTCAAAAAAATGTCTTGCCTGAGGGTGTCGAGTCCCGGACAATGCCGAAGATTCTAAGAACTTGGTCCCCAAAGGGAAAGAGGAAAAACGCCTAGATCCGGCCCGGTAATCCTCCGGTACGCCGTTTCGCCGCGCGGCCACGCGTGCGCCCGACCCGGGCCAGCCGGCCCGCCGCCGCCCCATCCGGGCCCTGCCTTTCCTCCCCGCCGGGCACCCTGTTCCGCAGAGCCACGTTTCACCGCATCCCACAAACCGCAGGTCCGGATCACGGGCTGCACACCATGCGGCAGTATTGCCGCCCAGAAGAAACAGAGGGTAAGAGACAATGGATCAGCAACAGCTCGTCGAGCAGTTCGGCCCGCGCGAAGCCATGGAGTATGACGTCGTCATCGTCGGTGGCGGCCCCGCCGGCCTGGCCACCGCCATCCGCCTGAAGCAGCTGGCTGCCGAAAAAGGCGGCGACGTCAACGTCTGCGTGCTTGAAAAGGGCTCCGAGCCGGGCGCGCACATCCTGTCGGGCGCCATCATGGACCCGATTGCGCTGAACGAGCTGATCCCGAACTGGAAGGAACTGGGCGCGCCGCTGAACCAGCCCGTCACCGAAGACAAGTTCCTCTTCCTGGACGAGTCCGGCTCCAAGGGCGCTCCGCTGCTGCCCGAGTGCTTCCACAACGAAGGCAACTACATCGTCAGCCTGTCGAACTTCGTGCGCTGGCTGGGCCAGCAGGCCGAGGCGCTGGGCGTGGAAATCTTCCCGGGGTTCCCGGCCGCCGAGGTGCTCTACAACGACGACGGCTCGGTCAAGGGCGTGGCCACCGGCAACATGGGCATCAACAAGGAAGGCGAGCCCACCGAGAACTTCCAGCTGGGCATGGAGCTGCACGCCAAGTACACGATCTTCGCCGAAGGCGCGCGCGGCCACCTGGGCAAGCAGATCATCGCCCGGTACAAGCTGGACGCGGGCAAGGATCCGCAGAGCTACGGCATCGGCCTGAAGGAACTGTGGGAAATCGACCCGGCCAAGCACAAGCCCGGCCTGGTGGTGCACACGGCCGGCTGGCCGCTGGACCCGGCCACCTACGGCGGCTCGTTCCTCTACCACATGGAGGACAACAAGGTTGCCGTGGGCTTCGTGGTGGGCCTGGACTACACCAACCCGTGGCTGTCGCCGTTCGAGGAATTCCAGCGCTTCAAGACGCACCCGGAAATCCGCCAGTACTTCGAAGGCGGCAAGCGCATCGGCTACGGCGCGCGCGCCATCACGGCCGGCGGCCTGCTGTCTCTGCCGAAGACGGTGTTCCCGGGCGGCGCCCTGGTCGGGTGCGACGCCGGCTACCTGAACGCCTCGCGCATCAAGGGCAGCCACGCCGCGATCAAGACCGGCATGATGGCTGCCGAAGCCGCCTTCGACGCGCTGCAGGCGGGCCGCCAGCACGACGAACTGACCGCCTACCCGGCCGCGTTCGAACAGAGCTGGCTGCACAAGGAACTGCTGCAGGCCAAGAACTTCAAGCAATGGTTCAAGAAAGGCCGCACCACGGCCACGCTGATGACCGGCATCGAGCAGTGGCTGCTGCCGAAGCTTGGCATCCGCAACCCGCCCTGGACCATCCACCGCACCAAGCCGGACCACGTGTACCTGAAGCCGGCCGCCGAGTGCCAGAAGATCGAGTACCCGAAGCCGGACGGCAAGCTGACGTTCGACCGCCTCTCGTCGGTGTTCATTAGCAACACGAACCACGAGGAAAACCAGCCGGCCCACCTGACGCTCAAGGACGCCAGCGTGCCGGTGAACGTCAACTGGGAAAAGTTTGCCGGCCCCGAGTCGCGCTACTGCCCGGCCGGCGTGTACGAGTTCGTGCAGAACGACGATGGCAAGGAGCGCCTGCAGATCAACGCGCAGAACTGCGTGCACTGCAAGACCTGCGACATCAAGGACCCGACGCAGAACATCGTGTGGGTGACGCCGGAAGGCGGCGGCGGCCCGAACTACGTGGGCATGTAACGCCCACCGACGACGCGCCGCACCTTGCGCGCGTACGGGCAAAAACGCCGGCCACTTCACAGTGGGCCGGCGTTTTGCATTGGCGCGCGCGCCATGAGGCGTTGTCGCGCGCAACACGGGCCCGCACGAACCGGTCAAGCCACCGCCCCACGCGGCGGCAGGAACACCATCACTTCCGGCGGCGTGCCCTTGAACTTCTCGGCCTCGGCCATGGCGGTGTGGCCGCAGTTGCCCTGCGCCAGTTTCGACGTGCCGATGCCCGTGGTCAGGTTGTTCACGTCGCCGTAGCGGCACAGCGACCCCGGCTTGCCCGGCTCGGTCGGGTCGTACCACCCGCCCTCGCATATCTTGATCGCGCCACGGCGGATATCGCTGGTCACCTTGACGCCCACCAGTATCCGGCCACGGTCGTTGAAGACCTCGATGATGTCGCCATCGGCAATGCCGCGCGCCTTGGCGTCGTCGGGGTGCATTAGGCAAGGCTCCCGCCCGCCGATGGCGTAGCTCTTGCGCAGCACCGTGCCGCAAAGCTGGGAATGCAGCCGATCCTTCGGATGCCCCGAGACCACGTGCAGCGGATAGCGGGTGTTCGGCCCGCCCAGCCGCTCAACCGGCTCCATCCACGTCGGGTGCGGCGGGCAATCGTCGTACTTCATGCGCGCGATATTGGCGCAATAGATCTCGATACGGCCGGACGCCGTGCCCAGCGCGTTGAGCAGCGGATCGTCCCGGAAGTCCTTGTGGCGCACGTAGGCACTGGCCTCATCGCCGATCGGAAATGCCAGCGGCTTGTTGCTGTTCCAGAACACGTCGAACACCGGCATCTCCATGCGCTTGCCGCGCGCCTGCACGCGGGCGGACTCGTAGAATGTGCGAATCCACGCCATCTCGTCGCGTCCCTCGGTGAACGCCTCGCGGGTGCCCAGGCGGCCGCAGATGTCGGCAAAGATGTCGTAGTCGTTGCGCGCCTCGAACACCGGCTCCACCACCTTGCGCATGGCCAGGATATGGCTCATCGCATAGTCGCCAATGCCTTCGATGTCGTTACGCTCGTAGGAGCTGGTACACGGCAGGACGATGTCGGCATGGCGCGCCGTGGCAGTCCACTGGAAGTCATGCACGATGAATGTATCCAGCTTGTGCCAGGCTTTCAGCATCCGGTTGCGGTCCTGATGGTGCATGAACGGGTTGCCGCCGACCCAGTAGGCCAGACGGATGTCCGGATACTTCGAGCGTTTGCCGTTGAAGTCATACGGCTTGCCCGGGTTCTCGAGCATCTCGACGATGCGCGACACCGGTATCGTCTCCGTCCCACCCGCTTCCAGCCACTCCGATCCGGGCGGCGGCTTGGCCCCGCCGACGATGCCGGGCAACACCGGGCCGGTGGCCGTCGGGCTGCCGCCGTTCGCGTAGTGATAGGTGAAGCCATAGCCGCCGCCGGGCAGCCCAATCTGTCCGAGCATCGCGGCCAGCGTCACCAGCATCCAGTGCGACTGTTCGCCATGCTGCTGGCGCTGGATGGACCAACCCGCCGCCAGCATCGTGCGATGCTTGGCGAAGCGCCGCGCAAGGTCGCGAATCGTGTCGGCCGGGATTTCGCAGATGTCTGACGCCCACTTGGCATCCTTGGGCACGCCATCCGACTTGCCAGTCAGGTACGGCACAAACCGGTCGAAGCCGGTGGTGTAGCGGGACAGGAACTTGGCGTCGTGCAGGTTTTCCGTATAGAGCGTGTGGGCGATGCCGAGCATCATCGCCACGTCGGTATGCGGCCGTGGCGCGATCCATTCGGCGCCGAAGTACTGGCACGTATCCGTACGTACCGGATCGATGCAGATGACCTTGACGCCCTTCTTCTTGAGCGCCTCCATGCCCGGATACGCGCCATGGTCGGGCACCTGCCAGCCGATCTGGTTGGTCACCATCGGATTGGCGGCCCAGAACACCATCAATTGCGTGTGCTCCACCAGCACCGGCCAGACCGTGGGTTGTTCGTACACATCGATCGAGCCCACCACATAGGGCAGGATGACCTGGGCGGCCCCGGTCGAATAATCGCCGCTGCGGCTGACAAACCCGCCATTGACGGTCAGCGCCCGGGCCAGCAGCGTCTGGCAGTTGTGCAGCTTGCCCGGACTCTTCCAGCCATAGGAGCCGCCGAAGATGCCCGTCGGGCCGTGCGCACGGCGTACCCGGTCCACCTCCTTCGCCACCAGGTCTAGCGCCGTATCCCAGCTCACGCGCACGAAATCGCCCTTGCCTCGCCCGGCCGGATCGGCGCCCGGCCCATGTTCCAGCCACGCGCGCCGCACCATCGGATAGCGGATACGCGTGGGCGAGTAGATCGAGTCGATCACGCCCGGCAACTGGTGCGAAGGCCGCGGGTCCTTCTCCCATGGCCGCACGCCGGTGACCCGGCCCTGTTCCACGCGCCCATAGAACGCGCCCCAATGCGAGCCGGTCAAGATTTCGCGCGCGCCGGGCGCCGCCGGCTGCGCGCCGCGTGCCAGCAGCGGCAGGCCGGTGGATCCCAGTGCGCCCGAGGCGAGCGCGGCCTGGATGAAGCGACGGCGCGACAGGCGCGCCTCGTCGCTTTCCGCTGTTTCATTGCGGTGTGGCATGGTGACTCCCGTCGTGTTGGCAAGCGATCGGCTGCGGTGACGCATCGCCGGCGCGCAGCAGCGTGCACACCAGCGCTCCCACGGCGCCATAGAAGCCGCCCGGATCATGGAGCTGGCAGCGCTCGGCCCAGGTGGGTATCCAGCGCGCCAGATGCGCACGCATCGACGCGATATCTGCCGCATCGCCGGCCCGCAACAGCGTTGCGTACAACGCCAGTTCCACCGCGATATGGTCGGCCGGGCTCGACATCCCCGCCAGACGCAGGTTGAAGCGACGCAGCAATTGGTCCATGGCGCCCGCCGCCGGCCCATACAGGCGCGCGCCACCGCCCGGCGCGGCATCGTTGCCGGGCACCGGGCTGGTGCTCTCGAACAGTGAAACGGGCGGGTGCCCGGCCACGCCTTCGAACAGCCGCGTGTACGACACGGAAAGATCGAGCGCCAGCGTACGGGGCGGCACGTCGGCGGCCAGCACCGCCACCATGGCCCGCACGGCGGCGTGACACCGCCATTCCTCGGCAATCGCCAGCAGCGTCCGGCGCGCCTCGGCCGATTGCAGCCGTGCGATGTCGGCCTCGTCCGGCGGCGCGGCCAGCAGGATGGCTGCCCAGTCGAGCAGCGCGGCGAGCGCGCTATCGCTGTTGGCGCGTGGGCCCGCGGCGCTCATGGCTGGCCACCCTTCGACGGATTCACATCCTTCGAATGATTCTGCAGCCAGGTCAGCAGCAAGCGGTACTCGGCGTCGTCCAGCGACGTGAAGCGCTTCATGGCCCCGAGCGTGCCGATCCACTGATTGGCCAGAAAATCCTCGGGATGCGGCAGCGCATGACAGGTGGCACACGAAGCGTGAAACGTTTCCTCGCCATGGCGCCATAGCGACTGCAAATCGCCGGACAAGGTTTTTGGCGTGATCCAGACATCGAGCGTGCCCTGGTGCCATGGCTGCCCGGTTTGCTCATCCTGTACCGTCTTGAGCCGCTTCACCTTGCCAATGGCGTCCCGCGACAGCACTGCCACCAGGATGCGCTGACCCTGCAACGCGTAGAACGCGCTTTCCGAGCCTTCGAGCTGCCAGCCTTCGATACGTACCTGCATCCGGCCGCCCTCGCGCGCCAGCACCGCCAGCTTGGCCGCCCCCAGCAGCTTGCCGTCTTCGGCGCCGCCCGCCGGCTGCGCAAGCGTGAACGGCGTGGGCGCAACGGCGTAGAGCGTGTCTTGCCTGCCGATCACGTCGGGCGGTGCGGCCAGCGCCGCCAGTTTCGACGGCCCTCCCGCCGCATGCGCGGCCGGCAGCATCACCACTTCCTCGGTACGGTTCGGCTTGGGCGCCCCCGCATTGGGCGCCTCGACACCGGGCACCGACTTCAGGTATTCCGCCATCGCCAGCCGGTCTTCGGCCGAGAGCTGCGACGTGTTGGCGATGACCTCCTTCATGTCGCCCCCGGCCTTCATGCCGATCGGGCTGACACCGTCCTGGAGATAGCGCGCAATGTCGTGGGCCGACCAGAACACGATGCCTGTCTCGTCGGGCGTGATATTGGGGATGTATCCGGTGCCCTCGGGGTTCGGCCCGCCCGAGAAACGGCGCGCCAGCGGCACCGCCCCCGCCACGTTGCGCGGCGAATGGCATTCCACGCAATGGCCGGCCCCTTCCACCAGATATCGCCCGCGATGCCAGGCCGCGCTCTTGTCGCTGTCAGCGTCGGGCAGCGGCTTGCCATCGAGGAACGCCAGCCGCCACAGGCCCACGCCGCGCCGGATCGAAAACGGAAACTTCAGCGCATGGTCGGGCGCCTTGCCGTCAACGGGCGGCAGCGACTGCAGATAGGCGAACAGATCGCGCAGATCGTTGGCCGTCATGCGCTGGTAGGACGTATAGGGGAAGGCGGGATAGGCATTGCCCTTGTCCGGCAGCACGCCTTCACGCATGGCCATGATGAACTGTGCGAGCGTCCAGCCGCCAATGCCATCCTGCGGATGCGGGGAAATATTCGGCATGTGGAAAACGCCGAACGCGGTATCGAGGGCCCGTCCGCCGCCAAGCAGCGTGTCGTTGCCCTTGCCCACCGAGGCATGACACGTGGCGCAGTCGCCGGCGAGAAACAAGGTGCGGCCGTTCCTGAGATCGGGCGCCGCAGCATCGGGCAGATCCCGCGCCGGCCGCAGCAGCCGCCAGGTGGTGGGTGCCGTCAGCGCGAGGAAGGCCAGCCCCGCTGCCACAATGAGCGCCAGCACGTAGCGCCAGGCCATCAGCTTTCTCATGGTTTCCCTCCTGCCGACGTTGCGGCGTCGCAAGGCGTGCAGGCGTTACGAAGCGCCGCACGGTTCGGAGTGTCGTGGAGAAATGACGATTCAGGGGGAGATAGTGCGGAGGCGGAAAAGGACGCCGCAGAAGCCGTGGGCGCAGGCCGGCACGGACGCTTCCCGTGCCAGGCAGTCAGCCTCTGACGGCGTAGCCGGGCCTGGATTTCTGCCGATCAGCTGTCGCGTCCGTTGCACGCAAAACGCGGGGGCGCGGCTTACTGGTTTGGCGGGCGAAAGTATTGCTCGCTCACCTTGTAGGCGGCTGCGCTTTCTACCGCTTGTGCCACGAACGGAAGCGTCATCGGATTACCGATTTCCTTATGGAATGCCACCCATAGCTCCAGGGCCGGCACATCGCGGTCCGCCAACCGTCGATAGACGACACCATGGGTAGGCTGCGCGGCGGCCGATGCGGGCACCAGCGACACGGCAATGCCGGCCGACACCATCGACATCATCGCGTGATGGCGCGCAGCATCGTGCATGCGCGAGGGCACGACGTTGTGTTCCGCCAACCAGGTCATCGTCAGATCGTGCGCATATTGGCCGTAGCGCCGCTCCAGCGTGGCCAGGCTTTGACCGTCCAGATCGCGTGCATAAACCTTCGGCTTCGTGGCAAGCGGATGATCCACCGGCACGGCCAGCACATAAGGGTCGGACAAGAGCCGTCGGGCCTGCAAGCGCGGATCGGTAACAGGCGGGCGCAAGATGGCCACATCCAGCTCATTGCGCAACAGGGCCTGCAGCATCGCCTCGGAACTGATTTCGCGCAGCGAGTAGAGCACGCCCGGCACACGTGCGGAGAAGCGGCGCAGGATGTGGGGAACGAGTTCGATCGCGGATATCGCGGTCAAGCCAATCCCGAGATGGCCGACATCCTCGCCTCGATCCGCCTGCGCCACCATTTGCCGCGCGCGATGCTCGATGTCGAATAACTTCTCCGCTTCCGCCCGCAAGACCTGGCCGGCCGGCGTAAGACGTACGCTGCGCTTGTTTCGCTCGAATAACTGGGCGCCGATCTGCGCTTCAAGTTGCTTGATTTGCAGGCTCAGGGGTGGCTGGGTCATGTTGAGCCGGCGGGCGGCTCGCGTGAAATTGAGTTCGTCGGCAAGCACGAGGAACGACGTCAGCACACGGAGTTCGAGCGGGTTATACATATACAGGGAATGTATAAATCAGATACAGAAGTAATATTGGAAATATAACTCGCGCAGACCCAGAATGTCTTCACCCCGGCCGCCATGCGCCGCGGCATCACTACAAGACGCGAGACATGACCATCCAGCACCCGCTTGACGACCGTTTGCCCGCGCTGCTTCGCAGCGGCCGCGCCTTGCGTGGCATCTTTACCGCGTTGCCCAGCCCGGCCATCGTGGAGATGTGTGCCTATGCCGGCTTTACCTTCGTCATCATCGACAATGAACATGGCGCGGCCGATTTCGAAACGACGGAGCATATGCTCCGTGCCGCGCGGGCCAGTGGCATCATCCCCGTTGTCCGCTGCTTCCTCGAGGATATTCCGCGTGTGCTGGACATGGGTGCCAGTGGCGTCCAGGTGCCGATGATCGAAACGGTCGAAGATGCACGAGACCTGGTGGCGCGTGTGAGATACCCCGCCGTGGGACGGCGCGGCAGCGCGTTCAGTGGCCGCGCCGCCGGCTACGGTGCGTTCCCGGGCGCCGCGCACACCACGCGCAGCAACGAGGGCGTGGCACTGATCGCGATGATCGAGACGCCAGAGGGCGTCTCCAACGCAGCGGCCATCGCGGCCGTGGACGGCATCGACGCCGTGTTCGTGGGTCCGAACGATCTTGCGCACGCGATGGGCTATGGCAACGACTGGAAGGCGCCCGCCGTGGCCGCGGCCATCGAGCAGACCCTGCGCGCCATCCACGCCCAAGGCAAATGCGGCGGCATTATCGCGCTGAGTCCGGAGGACGAGCGATGCTACGGCGAGTTCGGGGCACGCTACTTCGCGACGGTTGCCACCAGCGTGATTACCCAGGCCTTTCGCCAGGCGGCTCAAGGCGGGCAAGACACACCGGCGGCCACATTGCGCTACTGACGCGCCGGGCCTCACGCGGGATCACGCGGATGCCGCCTGGAGGTCGTCCCCCGTTTTGACGGCTTACCCCCTACAACTAGAAATTGGAGACACATCATGAAGATCGCGATCTATCGCGCCTTGTCCACGGCTCTGGCCGTTGCGGGCCTGTCGCTCGCCTTGGCCGCGCCTGGCGCAAGAGCGGATACCTGGCCGACCAAGCCGATCAAATACGTGGTGCCGTTTTCGCCAGGCGGGGTGTCCGATGCCACCGCTCGCATCGTGGCGGAGGGGCTGTCGCAACGACTGGGACAACCGGTGGTGATCGATAACAAGCCAGGCGTGTCGGGTATTCTCGGCACGCAATTCGTGGCGCGCGCCGATCCGGATGGCTACACCATCATGGGTGGCACCATCACCACGCATGCGGTCAACCCATTCTTCTACAAGAAGCTCGGCTACGACCCCGTCAAGGATTTCGTGGCGGTGAACCTGGTAGGCACGGTCAGCAACGTGCTCGTGGTGGCCAATGAAAGTCGGTACAAGTCAGTCGACCAGATCATTGCAGCGCTGAAGGCCAAGCCGGGCGCGCTGACGTTTGGCACGGCGGGTCCGGGGAGTTCGCAGCAGCTCTCGGGTCAGCTATTCCAGAGCATCACCGGTACGCAACTACAACAAATTTCCTACAAGGGCGGAGCGGCCGCGATGACCGACTTGATCGGCGGCCAGATCGACCTCGTATTCGAGACGGTGGCCGCCGCCAAGCCGATGCTCGATGGCAAGCGCGTACGGGCCATCGGGGTGACATCCACCCACGCACTCCCGAGCCTGCCCGGCGTGCCCCCACTGGCGGACCAAGGCTTGAAGGGCTTCGAGATGCAGTCCTGGCAAGGCATATTCGCGCCAGCTGGCACGCCGAAGGCAATCGTTGACCGGCTTGCCAGCGAGATTGCCGCGGTGGTGGCCACCCCCGCCGTACAGCAGCGTTTGCGTACACTCGGCGTGGAGCCGGAGGGCAAGACATCGGCCGCCTTCACGGCGTTCCAGCGATCGGAAGTAGCGAAGTGGGGCAAGATCATTCAGGCCGCCGGGGTCGTTCCCGATTAAGCCTCGCGTCTGGCCCTGACGTGAATCGTGGCCACTCAGTCGCCGTAGTACTGCGAAGAACCAGAAGAAAGCCGGCCCCCGGGGCCGGCTATGACGACCGTACGTGACGTACCGTACGGCGATGACTGCGGTTCCGCGCGTCAGGCGTCCGCCCCGCGCGGCGCCTTGAACACCGTCACTTCGGGCGGCGTGCCCTTGAACGGTTCGGCCTCCGCCATGGCGGTGTGGCCGCAGTTGCCCTGCGCGAGCTTCGATGTGCCGATGCCCGGGGTCAGGTTGTTCACGTCGCCGTAACGACATGGCGTGCCCGGCTTGCCGGGTTCCACCGGGTCATACCACCCGCCCTCGCAGATGCGGATTGCACCGCGCCGGATATCGGCGGTCAGCTTCACACCCACCAGTATCTGGCCCCGATCGTTGAACACGCGAATGATGTCGCCATCGGCAATGCCGCGCGCCTTGGCGTCCTCGGGATGCATCAGGCATGGCTCACGGTCCTTGATCGCGTAGTCCTTGCGCAGCACGGTCCCGCAGAGCTGGGAATGCAGACGAGACTTCGGATGGCTGCTGACAATGTGCAACGGATACTTCGTCCCGGGCCCGCCAAGCCGCTCGATGGGCTCCATCCACGTCGGGTGCGGCGGGCAATCGTCGTACTTCATCCGCGCGATGTTCGACGAATAGATTTCAATCCGCCCTGACGCGGTGCCCAGCGCGTTGAGCAGCGGATCGTCACGGAAGGACTTGTGGCGGATAAATCCCTTGGCATCCTCGCTGATCGGGAACGCCAGCGGCTTGTTGCTGTTCCAGAACACGTCGAACACCGGCATCTCCATGCGCTTGCCGCGTGCCTGCACGCGCCCCGCTTCGTAGAACGAGCGGATCCAGGCCATTTCGTCACGCCCTTCGGTGAACGCCTTGCCCGTCCCCATGCGTGCGCAGATGTCGGCAAAGATGTCGTAGTCGTTGCGCGCCTCGAATACCGGCTCCACCACCTTGCGCATGGCCAGGATATGGCTCATCGCATAATCGCCAATGCCTTCGATGTCATTGCGTTCGTAAGAAGTCGTACACGGCAGCACGATATCGGCCTGGCGGGCCGTGGCGGTCCATTGGAAGTCGTGGACGATGAATGTATCCAGCTTCTGCCAGGCCTTGAGCATCCGGTTGCGGTCCTGATGGTGCATGAACGGGTTGCCGCCCACCCAGTAAGCCAGCTTGATGTCCGGGTACTTCGACCGCCTGCCGTTGAAGTCGTACGGTTTGCCCGGGTTCTCCAGCATCTCGACGATGCGCGACACTGGAATGGTTTCCGTACCGCCCGCTTCCAGCCACTCCGAACCGGCGGGCGGCTTGGCGCCTCCCACGATGCCCGGCAGTACCGGCCCCGTCGCCGTCGGGCTGCCGCCGTTGGCATAGTGATAGGTAAAGCCATACCCGCCGCCGGGCAGGCCGATCTGGCCGAGCATGGCCGCCAGCGTCACCAGCATCCAGTGCGACTGTTCGCCATGCTGCTGGCGCTGGATGGACCAGCCCGCCGCCAGCATCGTGCGATGCTTGGCGAAGCGCCGCGCCAGGTCGCGGATGGTGTCGGCCGGGATTTCGCAGATCCCTGACGCCCACTTGGCATCCTTGGGCACGCCGTCCGACTTGCCGGTCAGGTACGGCACGAAGCGGTCGAAGCCGGCGGTGTAGCGCGACAGGAACTTGGCGTCGTGCAGGTTCTCCGTATAGAGCGTGTGGGCGATGCCGAGCATCATCGCCACATCCGTATGCGGGCGCGGTGCAATCCATTCGGCGCCAAAGTACTCGCAGGTTTCGGTTCGCACCGGGTCGATGCAGATGACCTTGACGCCCTTCTTCTTCAGCGCTTCCATGCCGGGGTACGCGCCGTGATCGGGCACTTGCCAGCCGATCTGGTTGGTCACCATCGGATCGGCCGCCCAGAACACCATCAGCTCGGTATGAGCTTCCAGCACCGGCCAGACCGTCGGTTGTTCATACACGTCGATCGAGCCCACCACATAGGGCAGGATGACCTGCGCGGCCCCGGTGGAGTAATCACCGCTGCGGCTGACAAACCCGCCATTGACGGTCAGCGCCCGCGCCAGCAGCGTCTGGCAGTTGTGCAGCTTGCCCGGGCTTTTCCAGCCGTACGAGCCGCCAAAGATGGATGTGGGGCCGTGTTTGCCGCGCACGCGCTCCAGCTCCTTGGCCACGAGGTCGAGAGCCGTATCCCAGCTCACGCGCACAAAGTCACCCTTGCCGCGCCCGGCCTTATCGGCGCCCGGCCCGTGCTCCAGCCATGCGCGCCGCACCATCGGATAGCGGATACGCGTGGGCGAGTAGATCGAATCGATCACACCGGGCAACTGATGCGACGGACGCGGGTCCTTCTCCCATGGCCGCACGCCGGTCACCCGGCCGTTCTCGACCTTGGCGTAGAACGCACCCCAATGCGAGCCCGTCAATATTTCCGCCGAGCCGCCCTTGACGGGCTTGTCAGCGCCGGCGGCAAGCAATGCGGTACTCGCGGAACCCAGCGCGCCAGAGGCCAGCACGCCCTGGATAAAGCGGCGGCGCGACACGCTCGTGTCCTGATTCTTTTCAATCGGCATGGTGACTCTCTTCCTTTGCATGTTGTAGATCGGGTTCTGCCCTGCCTTGCAGGAGTGCGCCGAGCAAGCTGCTGGCCGCACCGTGGAACCCATCCGGGTCATTGGACTGGCAGCGGCCAAGCAGCGTGGGCACCCAGCGGTCCAGGCGCTCGCGCACCAGCGCGGCGCCATCGGCGTCTTCCCGCCGCAGCAGCCTTGCGTACAGCGCCAGTTCGATGGAGACGTGGTCGGCCGGTTCGCGCTCGTCCGCAACGCTCATGTCGAAGCGGACCAGCAGTTCGTTCATGTCATCGACCGCATGGCCGAACAGCCGCGCACCGGCCTGCACCTGGCCATCGATGTAGGCACTTTCATAGAGGGGTACCAACGGCGCTCCCGTGACGCCTTCGAACAAACGCGTCCAGGCCACGGCGATATCAAGCGCAAGCGTGTCCGCGGCGGCACCGGTCAACGCCGCACGCAGCCGTGCGACAGCCGCATCGCAGTCGAACTCGTCGGCAATCGCGTCCAGCGCTGCCAGCCCTTCGGCAGACTGCCATTGCGCGATCATTGCCGCGGCGGGTGGCCTGGCAAACCAGGTGGCGATCTGTTCGATCAGCGCCGCGCGCGTCTGGTCGTGCGTGCACGTCGCACTGGCGTTCTGGATCATTGGGAGCCACCGTGCGGAGACTTGTGCGCGCCGGGACCCACATCCTTCGAGTGGTTCTGCAGCCAGGACAGCAGCAGCCGGTACTCGGCATCGTCAAGCGACGTGTAGCGTTTCATCGCGCCAAGCGTGCCAATCCATTGGTTGGCAAGGTACTCCTCGCTATGCGGCAAAGCGTGGCACGACGCGCACGACTGGCGATAGGTCTCGTCGCTGTGCTTCCAGAGCTGCGCCAGGTCAGCCGACAGCCCCGCAGCCGGAATCCAGACGGTCAGCGTCGACGCATGCCAGTCCTGCCCCGTAGTGTCGTCGCGCTCCGTCTTGCCGCGCTTGACCTGGGCGATGGCCTCCGGCGACAACACGGCCTGCATGATGCGCTGGCCCTTCATCGCATACATCGCGCTTTCGGATCCGTCCTGCTGCCAGCCTTCCACGCGCACCTGCAGCCGGTCGCCCTGGCGCGCAACCACGGTCAATTGCGTGGCGCCCAGCAGCTTGCCGTCCTCGCCGCTACCCTTTTCTTCGAGCGTGAACGCCGTGGGCGATATCACGTGCAGCACATCGGTCCTGGCGATGACATCGGGCGCCGCCACAAGCGATGCGAGTCGCGACTGGCCCTTGTGCGTGGCATCGTCGGGCAGCATCACCACCTGCTCGGTACGGTTCGGCTTGGGCGCGCCGGCGTTGGGCGCTTCCACGCCGGGCAGCGATTTCAGATAGACCGCCATGGCCAAGCGGTCGTCCTCGGACAAGCGCGACGTATTGACGACCACTTCCTTCATGTCGCCCCCGGCCTTGATGCCGATCGGATTGACGCCTTCTTCCAGATAGCGGGCGATGTCGTTGACGGACCAGTACCCGATGCCGGTCTCGTCCTGGGTGATGTTGGGAATATGGCCGGTGCCCTCGGGATTCGGGCCGCCGGAAAAGCGCTTGGCAAACGGCACCGCGCCCATCACGTTGCGTGGCGAGTGGCACTCCACGCAATGCGCCGAGCCCTCCACCAGATAGCGCCCGCGATTCCACTGCGCCGTTTGCGTGGGATCGTCCGGGAGCGGCTTGCCGTCCAGGAACGCCAGACGCCAGAGACCCACGCCACGCCGGATCGAGAACGGAAACTTGAGATCGTGGTCGGGCACCTTGCCGGCCTCGGGCGGCAGCGACTTCATGTAGGCGAACAGATCACGCAGATCGTTCGCGGTCATGCGCTGGTACGACGTGTAGGGAAACGCCGGGTAGGCGTTGCCCTTGCCGGGAATCACGCCCTCCCGCATCGCCATGACGAACTGCTCGAGCGTCCATCCGCCAATGCCGTCCGTCGTGTCGGACGAGATATTGGGCATGTGGAACACGCCAAACTCGGTTTCGAGCGACCGGCCGCCGCCCAGCAAGGTCTCGTCGCCCTTGCCGACCGATGCATGGCATGTGGCGCAGTCGCCTGCGATGAACTGCGTGCGGCCATTCTTCAGGTCGGGAACGGACGTGTCCGGGATATCCCTGCCGGCATGCAGCAATCGCCAGGTGCTTGGCGCTGTCAGCAGCAGGAATGCGGCGATACCAATCACCGCCACGATGGCGGCGATGAAGAGTGGCTTTTTCTTTTTCGTGGGCATGCGGTTACCTTTTTGAGCGATGCAGGTCGCCCATAACCGTATGCCTCAGAGGGTCTTCATGAATTGATGCGCCGCAACCGCACCACCCCTTGAGATGGTTTGGTGCAAAGCACGGTGCGGGTCCGCGTACGGCTATTCGCCAAACGCGCGCACGCTGGCGCGCGGCAGCATCACACCGGCATGCAGGTCGTTGCCAGCAGCTGCTCGTAGATGAAGCATTGCAGCAGCGTCAGCTCGCGCTCTCCCAGCGCGTCGAAGGCCACGCCGAACGCCGGAAACTCGTCGTCGTCCTCCGAGGGGGCGCTGCGCACGGTGCCGTCGAGCGTGACTTCGGCATCGAGCGAGCCGGTACGCAACTGGAAGCGCAGGCGAATCTTCTGGCCCACCGCCGGCGCGGGCGACGACGTTTGCACGAGTGCCCCGCCGGTGCTGAGATCGGACAGCAGGCCCAGCCGCGCCAGGCCGCTGCTCATGTGCTCGTCGGCGCTCGATGCCGCGCTGGCAGCGACGCCCGTCTCGGCGCTGGCTTCGGTACCTGGTTCGGCACCCGCCTCGGCCGCATCGTCCCCACCGTCGAGCAGGTAGGCCGCCAGCCGGGTGGGCACGCGCGCGGCGCGGCGCACCGGCATCTGCTCGGTCTGCGCCGGCGCCGACAGCACCAGGTAGCGGAACGGGCTGCGGCACACGGCCGTCACCGTCGACGTGAAACTGTGGATGGCCTGCCCGGAGAAGCCGCGCAGCAGCAGCGTCTCGCCTGCGCTGACCGTCAGCTCGCGGCCGCCCAGCGTGGGCCATGTGACAAAGAGCCCGTGCTCGATGAAGCCGATCAGCCGGCTGGCCGCCGCGCGCGACTGCTCGCCCGGCGTTTTCACGTGCAGCAAGGTGCCGACCTGCAGCCCGAGCGGCCCCGCATTCAGGCGGGCGCTGCCTTGTGCGTCGGGTTCGTTGCCGGCCTCCGGCATATCGTCGGGGCGGCAGACGGTGCCGTGGCGAAACACCAGTGCCAGGTCGCGCGCATCGGGAATGATGCTGCCGCTGCCGAGCATCAGGTTGCCCTGCCCGTCCAGCAGCGACCACGGCAGCGGTTGCCCGACGGGCAGATCATGGGGAGTAAGCGGAATCATGGCGGAATGGGCGCTCCATGAAGCGCGCCGGCGCGGCGCCGACGCGAACAAAACGGGTGCACGGCCGCCCCTGCATTGCTCAGCCAATGCCGGCGACCGCCTGATGAGTCTGCTATCGACCAATGTGACAGAACCTTGACCCCCCTGTGGGGGGCCGCCATCCCGGACAAACCCCAAGGCGCGCCGAACACGAGCGGCGCGCGCGCCGCTTGACGCCCGTCAAACAACCCCGCAGAATCTGTCTCCAGACAAATCTGTCAGACAGCTTGACAGCCTGCCACGCCCCCAACCTGCCCGATGGACCGCCTGTCCCGCCCCGCTTCCCTTGCCAGCCGCATCGCCCAGACCCTGCGCGACGACATTGCGGCCGGGCGTTTCATTGCCGGCGCCCGCCTGCCGGCCGAGGCCGCGCTGGCCGAAACCTTCGACGTGAGCCGTCCGATCGTGCGCGAAGCCATCGCGCTGCTCAAGGCCGATGGCGTGCTGGTGACGCGCAAGGGCTCCGGCGCCTATGTGTCCGAGACGCCGGGCGGCCAGGTCTGGCGGGTGGCCAGCGCCCCCGACGGCGGCCCTACGCTGGCCCAGCTGTTCGAATTGCGCCGCGTGGTGGAAACCGCCTGTGCGGCGATGGCGGCGCAGCGGCGCACCGAGGCCGACGTGCGGCGCATCCGGCAGGCCCTGGCCGACATGGCGCGCCATGCCGATGATTTCCCGAGCGCGGCGGCCGCCGATATCGCATTCCATCACGCCATCGCCGAGGCCGCCCACAACCCCTGCTTTACCGGCCTGACCGACTTCGTCAGCCAGCAGCTGCTAGCGGCCCGGCAGCACGCGTGGCAGAACAGCGCCCGCCTGCACGCGGCGCAAGGCACCCCACGCGCGGCCGACGCCGAGCATGCCGCACTGGCCGATGCCATCGCCGCCGGCGATCCGGCCGCAGCCAGCGCCGCCGCCGCCGCACACCTGGCCGCAGCCGCCGCGCGCATGGGGCTCGACTGAACAAGCAAACGCGAATTCGTATCTGGAGAACACAAATGGAGACAGTGGATTGCGTCGTGATCGGCGCCGGCGTGGTAGGTCTGGCCGTGGCCCGGGCGATGGCGCAGCAAGGCCGGGAAGTCATCATCCTGGAAGCCGAAAACGCGTTCGGCACGATCACCAGCGCGCGCAACAGCGAGGTGATCCACGCCGGCATCTACTATCCGGCCGGCTCGCTCAAGGCCGAACTGTGCGTGCGCGGCAAGGCCATGCTCTATGACTACTGCGCCAGCCATCACGTCACGCACCAGCGCTGCGGCAAGCTGATCGTCGCCACCAGCGAGGCCCAGGTGGCCACGCTGGCCGGCATTCGTGCCAAGGCCGAGGCCAATGGCGTGCATGACCTGCGCCTGCTCACGCGCGACGAGGCCCGGGCACTGGAACCGCAACTCGAATGCCACGCGGCGCTGCTCTCGCCCTCCACCGGCATCATCGACAGCCACGGGCTGATGACGGCCCTGCTGGGCGATGCCGAACAGGCCGGCGCGATGCTGGCCGTGCAGTCGCCGGTGCTGGCCGGCGCCGTCACGCCGGCCGGTATCGCGCTCGAAGTGGGCGGCGATGCCGGCACCACCACGCTGCTGGCGCGCACGGTCATCAATTCGGCTGGCCTGACCGCGCCCGAACTGGCGCGTCGCATCGACGGCATCCCGCCCGAACACATTCCGGGCCAGTTCTACGCCAAGGGCTGCTATTTCACGCTTGCCGGCCGTGCGCCGTTCTCGCGCCTGATCTACCCGGTGCCCGAGGCCGCCGGGCTGGGCGTGCACCTGACGCTGGACCTTGGCGGACAGGCGCGCTTTGGCCCCAACGTGCGCTGGATCGACGAGATCGAGTACAGCGTGCCGCCCCACGACGCCGACAGCTTCTATGACGAAGTGCGCCGCTACTGGCCGGGGCTGGCCGATGGCGCACTGCAACCGGGCTATGCCGGCATCCGACCGAAGATCAGCGGGCCGGGCGAGACGGCCGCCGATTTCCGCATCGACGGCCCGGCCGTGCACGGCGTGCCCGGGCTGGTCAACCTGTTCGGCATCGAATCGCCGGGGCTGACGTCATCGCTGGCAATCGCGGAGCGCGTGGCAGGGCTGCTCGCGGACTGAGGGCCGCGCCAACTCCCCTCCCCGGCCGTCTCCCTGGCCCTCTCCCCGGCCCTCTCCCGCCCGCGGGAGAGGGAGACATGAACCGGTACGGCAGGCATTGGTTGTTCGACGATCTCGGCCAGGACTGACGCGTCGCATTTCCCGATGGGGTGCTCCCCTCTCCCGCGTTGGCGGGAGAGGGGCCGGGGGAGAGGGAGAGGGAGAGGGAGAGAGAATGGCAATTCAAACCGGCATCGATGCCACCCCCAACCACCTCACCCCCGCTCGGTTTCCCCGCGAAAGCTCATCGCCGCGCATGCCGCGCCGATCAGCGCGGCCACGGCAGCCAGCCCGAAGGTGTGCATCGGCGCCAGCGTCTTCCAGGTCCACCCCATGGCCAGGCCGCCGAGTGTGCCGCCCACCCCGTAGGCGATGCCGGTGTAGAGGGCCTGCCCGCGCCCCTGGAGCGGCCCGGCGAACCAGCGTTGCAGCCGCTTGAGGCTGGCGCTGTGATGCGCGCCGAACGTGGCCGCGTGCAGGATCTGCACCGCAGCCATCAGCCACGCATACTGGGCGAAGTAGCCGGTCAGGCCGAAGCGCAGCGCCGCCAGAACGAAGGTGCCGGCCAGGATCGTCCGCAACGCCAGCGCCCCAAACAACCGGCCCTGGTAGAAGAAGAACACGATCTCGGCCACCACGCCGATCGTCCACATCAGGCCAATCGACAGCTTGCTGTAGCCCAACTGCTCCAGGTACAGCGAATAGAACACGTAGAGCGCCGCGTGGGCGAACATCATCAGGAACGCCGAGGCCAGGAACCACGCCACATCGGGCCGCCGCAGCAGCGGCAGTGCCGGGGGCGGCGTCACGCGCGGGCCGTCGTCCGCCGCATCCCGCATGCCGAACACCACCAGCGCGAACAGCCCCAGCATGGCGCTGGCCAGCCACGGAAACGCCGGCATGCCGAAATGCTCGAACAGCGCCCCGCCCAGCAGCACGGCAACGATAAAGCCGACCGAGCCGAACATGCGCACCCGGCCGTAGCGGTGGTCGAACGCGCCATGGCGGCGCAGCGTCGAGATCGTCAGTGCATCGCCCAGCGGCGACATCGCGCTGGTGATCAGGTTCAGGCCGATCATCATCGCCATCATGCCGCCGTAGCTGTGAATGCCGGGCACGGCCAGGAAGGCCAGCAGCGAGGTCACGGCCGCCAGCCGCAGCAGCTTCACGCGCGTGTGCATGACGTCAGACAGCCAGCCCCACAGGTAGGGGCCGACGATGCGGCTGAGCTGGAAGCAGGCCATCAGCACGCCGATCTGCACCGGCGAGAAGCCGCGATCGGCAAAGAACAGGCTGACGTAGGGCGAGATCACGCCTACGTAGCCGTAGTAGCCGAGATAGAAAAGTCCGAAACGGAGATAGGTGGCCCGGTCGATCGAACCAGGCCGGAACGCGGTGGCGCTCAGGATTTGACCTGCGCCGGGATGCGCGGGGTGTCCACGCGCACGTCGCCACACTGGGCGCGATGGCGCAGCGCGTGGTCCATCAGCACCAGTGCCAGCATCGCCTCGGCGATGGGCGTGGCGCGGATGCCCACGCAGGGGTCGTGCCGGCCGAAGGTCTCCACGCTGGCCGCATTGCCGGCCTTGTCGATCGATTCCCGGGCCGTGCGAATGCTCGACGTCGGCTTGATCGCCAGCGAGACGCTGATGTCCTGGCCCGTCGAGATACCGCCCAGCACGCCGCCGGCGTTGTTGGTCCGAAAGCCTTCCGGCGTCAGTTCGTCGCCGTGCACCGTGCCGCGTTGCGCCACGCTGTCGAAACCGGCGCCAATCTCCACGCCCTTCACCGCGTTGATGCCCATCATGGCGTGCGCGATGTCGGCATCGAGCTTGTCGAACAGCGGCTCGCCCAGGCCCACCGGCACGCCGCTGGCCACCACCTCGATACGCGCGCCAACGGAATCGCCATCGCGGCGCAGCGCATCCATATAGGTTTCAAGTTCCGGCACGATGTCGGCGTTGGGCGCGAAGAACGGGTTCTCGCGCACATGCTTCCAGTCCGTGAACGGCACGGCGATTTCGCCAAGCTGCGACATGTAGCCGTGGATCTCGGTGCCGTACTGCTCGCGCAGCCACTTCTTGGCAATGGCCGCCGCGGCCACTACCGGCGCGGTCAGGCGGGCCGACGAACGGCCGCCGCCGCGATAGTCACGGATACCGTACTTGTGCCAGTAGGTGTAGTCGGCGTGGCCGGGACGGAAGGTCTCGACGATGTTGCCGTAGTCCTTGCTGCGCTGGTCGGTGTTGCGGATCAGCAGGCAGATCGGCGTACCCGTGGTCTTGCCCTCGAACACGCCGGAGAGGATTTCCACCTGGTCCGGTTCCTGGCGCTGCGTCACATGGCGCGACGTGCCGGGCTTGCGGCGGTCCAGGTCGATCTGGATGTCGGCTTCGGTGAGCGCCATGCCCGGCGGGCAGCCATCCACCACCGCGCCGATGGCGGGCCCGTGCGATTCTCCGAACGTGGTAACTGTGAAAAGCAGGCCGAGGGTATTGCCAGACATGGTTGGAAAGCGCAGGAATTGGGGGACGGGCTACATTGTACGGCCATTAGCCCGCCGCACACCGATTGGCGGGCGCCCGCCGGTCACGCCAGCGGCGCCGCCGCGCGTGCGCCGGCTTGTGCCGCCACGGGCGCAAGGTCGGCCGCGAAGTCGGGCGCAAACACGCCGCCGCCCACGAAATCCGGATAGAACCGGGCCTTCATGCGCGCCAGGTAGGCCTGGAGGCTGGCGTGCGATTCGGCGGCCGCGCGAATCGGGGTCTCGAACACCGGCGACTGCAGGCTGGCCGCGAACGCAAACAACGTGGCGTCGGCGCCGCATGGGCGGTCGCCCATCAGGTAGGGCTTGTCGCCGAGGATGCCAACGATGGCCTGCACACCCTGCACCGCCATCGCCGTCATGTCGTCCACGCGGTGCCGGCCCAGCCCCTGCGCCCACAGCATCTGGCGCACGCGCCGCTTGACCAGCGCCTTGACCATGCCGCGCAGTGGCCCCGGCACCACGTTGAAGAACTGCGCCGGGCCGCGCTCGAAATTGTCGCCCTCGAGCCAGCGCACGCGCGCCACGGCCCAGTACAGATTGTCTTCGAGCAGCTTTTCCACGGCCCATGCCGTGCCCCGCTCGGCCGGCGACAAGCCTTCGTCGAAGTCGATGTGGTACGTCTTCTCGATATGCCAGCGGATCAGCGTGGAATCGGCAACCTGCCGGCCCATGTCGTCCAGATAGGGCAGCTTGCCCTTGGGTGCGCGGCGCACGTTGCCGCGCTTGGTCTGGTACGGCAGGCCGGACAGCTTCAGCAGCATTTCGGCCTTGATGACAAACGGGCTGGCGTCGGGCAAACCGAAGGCCGGGCCGAACGTGAAGAGCGTGATCATTCGTTATTTCCAGTCGCCGCGCAGGGCAAGCACCATCTGTTGCAAACGTTCCGGCGTGGCGGCCTCCGGCGACACCGGCTCGCCCACCACCAGCTCCAGCTTGCTCAGGAAGCCGCGCCGGAACGGCCGCGTCATCGCCGGGGCGCCCTTGCGCGAGAAGAAGCTGCCCCACAGGCCGCGCAGTGCCATCGGCACCACCGGCACCGGCGTGCGCTGGATGATCTGCGACACCCCCGTCTTGAACGGATTGATCTCGCCGGTGGCCGTGATCTTGCCCTCGGGGAAGATGCAGACCAGCTCGCCGTCCTGCAGCGCCGCCGCCACGGCGTCGTAGGCGCGCGTCAGCAGCTCGGGGTTCTCGCGCGCCGGAGCAATCGGAATCGCCTTGGCCTGCCGGAAGAACCACGACAGCCCCGGCACCTTGAAGATGTTGTGATCCATCACAAAGCGCACCGGACGCGGGCTGGCCGCCATCAGCACCACGGCATCGGCAAAGCTCACATGGTTGCAGACCAGCACGGCCGCGCCGGTGTCCGGGATGCGCTCGGCGTTCACCCGGCGCAGGCGGTAGATCGTGTGTACGAGCAGCCAGGCAATGAAGCGCAGCAGAAACTCGGGCACCAGCGTATAGATATAGATTGCCACCACCGCATTGAGCAGCCCCACCACCAGGAACAGCTGCGGGATGGAATAGCCGGCCTGGGTCATGAACACGCCCAGCAGCGACGCGCCGATCATGAAGAAGCTGTTCAGGATGTTGTTGGCGGCGATGATGCGCGCCCGGTGCGTGGGCGCGGACCGGCTCTGGATCAGCGCGTAGAGCGGCACGCTGTAGAAGCCGCCGAACATCGCCACGCAGAACAGGTCGAACAGCACCCGCCAGTGGCCAGACTGCGAGAGGAAGCCGCCCACGCCGCTCAGCGTGGCGCTGCTTGCATGGCCGTGCGTGGCGAAATAGAGATCGACGGCGAACACGGTCATGCCGATCGAGCCGAACGGGACGAGGCCGATTTCCACATGGCGCCCCGACAGCCGCTCGCACAGCAGCGACCCCGTGCCGATGCCGATCGAGAACACCGCCAGCAGCAGCGTCACCACGTTCTGGTCGCCCCCGAGCACGTCCTTGGCGAAGCTGAAGAACGAGGTCAGGAACGTGGCGCCCAGGAACCACAGCCACGAGATACCGAGCAGGCTCAGGAACACCACGCGGCTCTCGCGCGCCAGCATCAGGTTGCGCCACGTCTCGGTGAACGGGTTCCAGTTGATGCGCAGGTCGGGCTGCGGCGCCGGCGACAGCGGCACGCCCTGCGACACCGCCCTGCCCGCCACCGCAATCACCACGCAGGCGATGCCCACGTAGAACGGCCCCACCACGGTGCCATCCGCGCCGGTCAGGCCGGCCATCTCGCCGCCCAGCAGCGTACCGAGCAGGATGGCCACGAAGGTGCCCATCTCCACCAGCCCGTTGCCGCCCACCAGCTCGGCGGGGTCGAGGTGCTGCGGCAGGTAGGCGAACTTGACCGGCCCGAACAGCGTGGAATGCAGCCCCATCAGGAAGGTGCCCATATAGAGCAGCGGCGCGCTGTGCAGGTAGAACCCCGCCAGGCCCAGCAGCATGATGCCGATCTCCAGCGACTTGACGAGCCGGATCAGCCGCGACTTCTCGATCTTGTCGGCAATCTGCCCGCTGGTGGCGGAAAACAGCACGAACGGCGCGATGAAGATGGCCGAAATCAGGAAGGCGGCGCTATGCGGATCCACGCCCTCGAACAGCGCGGCGTGGTAGGTGACCAGCGAGGTAAAGGCGACCTTGAAGACGTTGTCGTTCATGGCCCCGAGGAACTGTGTCCAGAAGAACGGGGCGAAACGGCGCAGGCCGAGCAGGCGAAACTGGCTTTGTTGGCTCATCAATGGCTGACGGTCAGTGGACCCCGGTGACCCGCCGGGGCATCAGTTCGCCGCCATCATGCCAGCAGCCGGCGATGCCGGCTACAGGAGGATTCTTAAAAGCACACCGGTGAACCCGATGCCGGGCGGCACCGGGGGCGCGGCCGTCAACTGGCGCGCTGGGCTGCCGGATCGTTCTCTTCCGGCCAGTCGCGGATATAGGCCTTGAGCATCTTGTTCTCGAAGCTCTGCTCCTCCACCACGGCCTTGGCCACGTCGTAGAACGAGATCACGCCCATCAGGGTCTTCTTTTCCAGCACGGGCAGGTAGCGGGTGTGGCGCTCCAGCATCATCCGGCGCACCTCGTTGACGTCGGTCTCGGGGGTGCAGGTCAGCGGCGCGTCGTCCATGACCTTGCGGATGCTGTGCGGGCCCAGCGTGCCCTGGTTGGCCGCCAGCGTCTCGATGATCTCGCGGAAGGTCAGCATGCCGACCAGGTCGCCATATTCCATGACCACGAGCGAGCCGATGTCGTGCGCGGCCATCGTCTCGATGGCCTGCTGCAGCGGCGTATCCGGCGTGACGGTAAAGAGCGTGTTGCCCTTGATCTGCAGGATGTCGCTGACTTTCATGGTGGTGTCTCCGGCTGCCTTGTCTGGCTGCGGGCCGCGAAAGCGCGCGGCGCCGCAAAGGTTAGTGTGGCCGATGCTAGCCCAAACCGCCGTCTCAAGTAAAGCGAGCGCGGCCTCCAGGCGGCCTCCGGCGGGGGAAAATCCCGGGATGGCTCACATTCCGCCTGGTGCTACGATGCCGGCTGGAGACAACCACTCGCGGCCCGGCGCACCGGGCCCCACCCCGCCATGTCCACATCGTCCGGCAGCCGCTTCGACACGCTGGCCCTGCACGCCGGTGCCGCGCCCGACCCCGCCACCGGCGCGCGCGCCACACCCATCCACCTGACCACGTCGTTCGTGTTCCGCGACAGCGAGCATGCCGCGTCGCTGTTCAACATGGAGCGGGCCGGCCACGTGTATTCGCGCATCAGCAACCCCACCGTGGCCGTGTTCGAGGAACGCGTGGCCGCGCTGGAAAACGGCGCGGGCGCGATCGGCACCGCCTCGGGCCAGGCGGCACTGCACCTGGCCGTGGCCACGCTGATGGGTGCCGGCTCGCACATCGTGGCATCCAGCGCGCTCTACGGCGGCTCGCACAACCTGCTGCACTACACGATGCGGCGCTTCGGCATCGAGACCACCTTCGTCAACCCGCGCGATATCGACGCCTGGCGCGCCGCCATCCGCCCGGAGACGAAGCTGCTGTTCGGCGAGACGCTGGGCAACCCGGGCCTGGACGTGCTCGACATCGAGACCGTGGCGCAGATCGGCCAGGACTTCCGCATTCCGCTGCTGGTGGATTCCACCTTCACCACGCCCTACCTGCTGCGCCCGTTCGACCATGGCGCCGGGCTGCTCTACCACTCGGCCACCAAGTTCCTGGGCGGCCACGGCACCACCATCGGTGGCGTGCTGGTGGAAGGCGGCACGTTCGACTTCGAGGCCTCGGGCCGCTTTCCGGAACTGTCCGAGCCGTACGCGGGCTTCCACAACATGGTGTTCACCGAGGAGAGCACCGTGGCGCCGTTCCTGCTGCGGGCCCGGCGCGAGGGCCTGCGCGACTTTGGCGCGTGCATGAACCCGATGGCCGCGTGGCAGCTGCTGCAGGGCATCGAGACGCTGCCGCTGCGCATGAGCCGCCATGTCGACAACACGCGGCGCGTGGTGCAGTTCCTGGCCGGGCATGCGATGGTGGAGTCGGTGGCCTACCCCGAACTGGAATCGCACCCCGACCACGCGCTGGCCAAACGCCTGTTGCCGCGCGGCTGCGGCGCCGTGTTCAGCTTCAACCTGAAGGCCGACCGCAAGGCCGGGCAGCGCTTCATCGAGAGCCTGTCGCTGTTCTCGCATCTGGCCAACGTGGGCGATGCGCGCTCGCTGGTGATCCACCCCGCCTCGACCACGCATTTCCGCATGGACGCCGCGGCCCTGGCAGCGGCCGGCATTGGCGAGGGCACCATCCGGCTGTCGATCGGCCTGGAAGACCCCGACGACCTGATCGACGATCTCAAGCGCGGCCTGAAGGCCGCCGAGAAGGCCATGGGAGGCAAGGCGTAATGGAACTGACCGTCTCTGGCCACAAGGCCTACGCCTACACGGGCGGCAAGCCGTTCGACCCCGCCCTGCCCTGCGCCGTGTTCGTGCACGGCGCGCAGAACGACCACACCGTGTGGGGGCTGCAGACGCGCTGGTTCGCCAACCACGGCTTCTCGGTGCTGGCTGTGGACCTGCCCGGCCATCATCGCAGCGAAGGGGCGCCGCTGGACACCGTCGAAGCCATGGCCGACTGGGTGGTGGCGCTGGTGGCGGCCGCGGGCGTCACCGCGCCGGTGCTGGTGTTCGGCCACAGCATGGGGTCGCTGATCGCGCTCGAATGCGCCGCCCGGCATCCGCAGGCGGTACGCGGCATTGCGCTGCTGGCCACGGCTTATCCGATGAAGGTGTCCGACGCCCTGCTGGACGCCGCGCTGCACCGCGAAGGCGACGCCATCGCCATGGTCAACCAGTGGTCGATTTCGAGCCTGGCCAGCAAGCCGTCGTCGCCCGGCCCCGGCGCGTGGATGCATGGCGGCAGCCAGCGGCTGATGGAACGCATTCGCGCCCGCAATCCGGATGCGCGCGTGTTCCATCGCGATTTCTCGGCCTGCAACGCCTACGCGCATGGCGACGAGGCGGCTGCGGCCGTGGCGTGCCCGGCGCTGTTCCTGGTTGGCACCAAGGACATGATGACCTCGCCCAAGGCCGCGCAGGCGCTGGCCGGCAAGATGCCGAACGCGAAGCTCGTCACGGTGCCGAGCGGCCACGCGATGATGGGCGAGAAGCCCGACGAAGTGCTCGACGCCCTTGCTGCGTTCGCAAGGTCCATCCGCTAGACCCGCAAGGAAGCCCCCAGGAGACTGCCATGGCCCAGGCCCGCGCCAAGGAATTTGCCAGTTTTTCCGACTTCTATCCGTACTACCTCAACGAGCACCGCGACCGCACCTGCCGGCGCCTGCATTTCGTCGGTTCCACGCTGGCGCTGGCTTGCCTGGTGGCGCTGGTGGTCACCGGCAATGCGTGGTGGCTGCTTGGGGCGCTGGTGTCGGGCTATGCGTTCGCATGGGTCGGGCACTTCGGCTTCGAGAAGAACCGGCCGGCCACGTTCCGGCATCCGTTCTACAGCCTGATGGGCGACTGGGTGATGTACGCCGATATCCTGCGCGGGCGCATCCGGTTCTGAGCGCCTGCTGCGTGGCGGGCGGCGGCTCAGAGGTATTTCAGTTCGATCGTGACCAGCCCGTCGAGCGGCACGCTGTCCGTCAGCGGCGGCAGGATCGCCTTGGCGGCCACGCCCGCCCTGACCCGGATCGAGGTGGTGACGTCCCGCAGCGAGGAAGGCGTGGTCTCGCCGGGTTTCGCCCACGCCGTCATGTAGCGCAGGCCCGGCGTCACGCCCCCGTCATACACGCGCCACGTGGTGCCATTCGACGACTCCAGCGTGGTGCCGTCCTCGCCGTCCACCGTCGGTGACGCGAACATCAGCGTATAGGCGCCGACGTTGCGCCCCTGCACGCTGCCCAGGCCATGCAGGTTGTCGCTGCCAAGCAGGTCGTCCATGCCATCGGCCACGGTGCCGGGCCTGCCGTCGGGAATGATCACGCCGAACTTCACGGCGCCGTCGCAGTGCACGCCCAGCGTGATGTAGCGGTCGGCCAGCCGGGTGCCTTCGGTCTGGTTCAGCGAGGCCGCGACGATCGTGCCGTACTCCACCCTGCCGCCGTCACTGAGTTCGACGCGGCAGGCCGCCGGCCGGATCGTGCCAGCCACGCTCAGATCCGACGACTCCGCAGCCATGCCCGTGGCCGTTGCCAGCGTCAGCATCGCCAGCACCGCAGCCTTGCCCATGATTGTCATGTTGGATTACGCACCCGGTTGGGGACAGGCCGGCGATGCCGACACGGCAACGCCGCCACATCTTCCAAAAAGCGTAGGACATCGCATGGCCAAAACAAGCCTGGCCAGGCATGGCGCATACGCGCATCTGACCACGCCGAATGCGGCGGATCAGATTCGGTTCTGCCAGCCGGCTGGCGCTTCGCGGGCCGCGCTGGCGCCGGCATGGGCGTCGCCGCCGGCCTCGTTGGCGGCCAGTCCGGCGGTCTGCTGGCGAAACACCGCTTCCAGCGGCTGGTCGAGCTGGGGGTTGTCGAGGATGTTGCGCAGCACCTCCACGCCCTGCATCTGCTGCGCCAGCGCGGTACGCGGCAGGCGCGCCATGTTCAGCACCAGCCGGTCGTGCAGCGTGCGCAGGGTCACCTGCGCGGGGTCGCACAGCAGCGCCCAGTGGGCCTGGCCGTGATCCTGCTGCAGCTTGCCTACCAGGTGCAGTGCCTTGAGCTTGGTCAGCAGCCCAGCCAGGTAGTCGGCCTCCACCCGCAGCTTGCGGCCCATGTCCAGCTCGCCCACGCTGCGCGGCACCTCGTCGCGCGCGCGGTACAGCACGTAGAGCACGCCCAGCGCATCGAAGAACTCGCTGCCCGCGAACGTGCGGCGGCGCCAGTGCCCTTCCCGGATCACCGGCAGGTTGGCGGCGATGGTGGCACCGAGCAGCGTCACGAGCCAGCTCACGTACATCCACAGCAGGAACAGCGGCAGCACCGCGAACGTGCCGTAGACCGCCGTGTACGTGGGAATGTGGGTAATGAAATAGCCGAAGGCGCGCTTGGCCACCTCGAACGCCACGGCGGCCACGATGCCGGCGAAGATTGCATCGCGCCAGTCCACGTAGGCGTAAGGCACGGCCATGTAGAGGAAGGCAAACGCCAGCGCGGTCAGCGCCACCGGAATCAGGCTGACCAGCAAGCCCAGCCCGAACGGCAGGTTGCCGACGTAGCCCATCGAGATCGAGATCAGGTACGAGCTGACCGACAGGCTGCCGCCTATCAGCACCGGGCCCAGCGTGAGCACGGCCCAGAACACCAGCACCCGCTGCGCGAGCGGACGGCGCCGCTTGACGCGCCAGATGGCGTTGAGCGCGTCTTCCACGGTCAGCATGGTCAGCACGGACGTCACCATCAGGCCGCCCAGGCCCAGCGCGGTCAGCCCGCGCGCGCTCTTGGAGAACTGGCCCAGGTAGCGCGACACCGAATCGCTGATATTGCCGCCCGGAATCAGATTCTGGAACAGGAAGGTCTCGATCTGCCCGCGGAACTCGCGGAACATCGGAAACGCGGCCAGCAGCGCGAACGCCACCGTCAGCACGGGCACCACGGAAAGGAACGTCGTGAAGGTCAGGCTCGCGGCCACTTGCGGCAGGCGGTTCTCGCCGGCGCGGCGCAGCGCGTAGCGGGTCAGCGCGCGCACCTTCTGCAGGTTCCACTCCCTGCGCAGGCGGGCAATGCGTGCGGCGGACATGCGGGGGCTATCTCCGTGATTCGGCCACGAAAGGCCTGTAAAGGAACAGAAGAAACTGAACTGAAAAGTGAAAAACCGCCGCCAGCGTGCCATCTGGGCGGCACCTGCGGCGGCGTGCCAACTATAATACGCGGATCGTCGCAGGGCGCCCTGGCATCGTCACGCAGCGCCCTGTCGCGCAGCTACCTCAGGGCCATCAGGCGCCCTGCCGGCCACGTCCGCCCATCCATGACCGACATCCTCGTCCTCTATTACAGCCGCCACGGCGCCACCCGCAAGCTTGCCGAACTGATTGCCACCGGCATCGAACGCGTGCCAGGCGCGCAGGCCCGCCTGCGCACCGTGCCGCCGGTTTCCACCGTCTGCGAAGCCACCGCATCGGACATTCCGTCCGAAGGCGCGCCATACGCCGAGCTGCGCGACCTCGAAGAATGCGCGGGCCTGGCGCTGGGCAGCCCTACGCGTTTCGGCAACATGGCCGCGCCGATGAAGTACTTTCTCGATGGCACCGTCGCCCAGTGGCTGTCCGGCGCGCTGACCGGCAAGCCGGCCTGCGTGTTCACGTCCACGGGCAGCCTCCATGGCGGCCAGGAAACCACGCTGCTGTCGATGATGCTGCCGCTGCTGCACCACGGCATGCTGATCGTCGGCCTGCCCTATTCCGAAGCCGGGCTGATGACCACCACGGCCGGCGGCACGCCGTACGGGCCGAGCCACCACGCCCATGTGGACAACCATGGCCCGGTCACCGACCAGGAAGCCGCGCTGGCCATGGCCATGGGCCGCCGGCTGGCCGAAACCGCCCTCAAGCTCCGCCCATGACCGCTTCGCGCATGAACGCCCCGCGCCCGCCCGTCGCCGACGATCGCTCGCTGCACAACCCTACGCTCTGGGGCCTGAGCCTGGCCAGCCTGCTGGCGCTGATCGCGCTTTGCATCGCCTGGGAGTGGTTCCTGGCGCCGCTGCGTCCCGGTGGCTCGTGGCTGGTGCTCAAGTGCATGCTGCTGCTGCCGGTGCTGCGCGGCGTGTGGACGCGCAACCGCTACACGCTGCAATGGGCGTCGATGCTGATCCTGCTCTATTTCACCGAGGGCATCGTGCGCGCCACCAGCGACCGTGCGCCGTCGGCCTGGCTGGCCTGGGGCGAGGTGGTGCTGACCGTGGTGTTCTTCACCAGCACGATCCTGTACCTGCGGCCCTACAAGCGCCGTGCCCGGGCCAGGGCCCGGGCCGCGCAGCCATCCCGACCGTCCCAACCGTCCCAACCGTCCCAACCGTCCCAACCGTCCCAACCGTCCCAACCGTCCCAACCGTCCCAACCGTCCTGACCGTCCTGACCGCCATGACCGCCGCGCATCCCGAATCGTTCCTCGACCTCTGCCGCGCCGCCGTGGGTGCGCAAAACGTGCTGACCGACCCGGCCGACAAGGCGCCGTACCTGACCGACTGGCGTGGCCGCTATGCCGGCGATGCGCTGGCCGTGCTGCGCCCCGGCTCGACGGAGGAAGTGGCCGCCGTGATGCACGCCTGCCATGCGCACAAGGTGGCCGTGGTGCCCCAGGGCGGCAATACCGGGCTGTGTGGCGGTGCCACGCCACAGGCGGGCGAGGCAGCCGCGCGCGGCGTGGTGTTGCTGTCGCTGCAGCGCCTGAACCGTGTGCGGCAGGTGGACCCGCTGAACAACACGATCACGGTCGAGGCCGGCGTCATCCTGCAGCAACTGCAGGAGGTGGCGCAGCAGCATGGCCGGCTGTTCCCGCTCTCGCTGGCGGCCGAAGGCAGTTGCACGATTGGCGGCAACCTCTCCACCAACGCCGGCGGCACGGCGGTGCTGCGCTACGGCAACACGCGCGAGCTGTGCCTGGGCCTGGAGGTGGTCAACGTCCGTGGCGAGGTGTGGCACGGCCTGCGCGGCCTGCGCAAGGACAACACCGGCTACGACCTGCGAGACCTGTTCATCGGCGCCGAGGGCACGCTGGGCGTGATCACCGCCGCCGTCATGAAGCTGTTCCCGCTGCCCCGCGCGCGCGTCACCGCGCTGGCGGCCGTGCAGAGCCCGCGCGCGGCGCTGGCCTTGCTGGCCATTGCCCAGTCGCATGCCAGCGCCATGCTCACCGGCTTCGAGCTGATGTCGGCGATGTGCATGGACCTCGTGACCCGGCACTTCCCGCAGCTGCGCTATCCGTTTGCCGAGCACTATCCGCAGCTGGTGCTGCTGGAACTGTCCGACAGCGAAAGCGAGGCGCATGCACGCGGCATCTTCGAGAAGATGATGGAGGCGGCGTTCGAGGCCGGCGTGGTGGCCGACGCCGTGGTCGCGGAATCAGTCCAGCAGTCGCGCGATTTCTGGAACCTGCGCGAGCACATTCCGCTGGCGCAGGTGGAGGAAGGCAAGAACATCAAGCACGACATCGCGGTGCCGATCTCGCGCGTGGCCGACTTCATCGAGACCACCGACGCGCTGGTGCAGGACGCGTTCCCGGGCGCGCGCATGGTGACGTTCGGCCACCTTGGCGACGGCAACCTGCACTACAACGTGTCGCCGCCGGCCGGTGGCGACCACGACCGCTTCCTGCAACACCAGGATGCGATCAACCTGATCGTCCACAACAGCGTGCAGGCGCACCATGGCTCGATCTCGGCCGAGCACGGCCTGGGCCAGCTGAAGGTGGAAGAGAACCGGCGCTACAAGACCGACGTGGAGCTGGCCATGATGCGCGCCATCAAGCAGGCGCTGGATCCGCAGGGGCTGATGAACCCGGGCAAGGTCGTCTGAACCGCGCCGGCCCGGGCAGTGCCGGGGCCGGAGAAGTTCAGTTCCGCTAGTGCAGCAGCGCCGACGCGCCGTCGCCCGGTTCGTCGAACAACTGGCCGCAGAGCGCCTCGCCATCTTCCGTCAGCCGCACGGTGCCGCGCCCGTCCTCTTCCATGACGGTGACGACGATGTCGGCCTCGGCAAGCTGCGTGAGCATGCGCCGCAGCACGCTCATCTGCACGCCGGCGCGCTTGCTGATGCGGGCCAGGGACAAGTCCTTGTCCGGCCCGGACCGGGTGTGGTCCCACAGCGCCCGCAAAATGGCCGCCAGCGCGGGATCGAGGCCCTCGCCCTGCGCTTCGTCAGCTTCGTTGACTTCGTCAGCCTTGTCCGCGTCATTGGCGTCGTCCGCCACATCGTCCGTCATGTTGTCTCCCGTTCTTGTAATGTCCCCACGAGCTTGCCGAGCGTCACCACGGCAGCTTCCACCTGCTCGGTCCACGCGCCACTGTAGTTGAGCCGGATGCAGTTCGTATAGCTCGGCACTGGCGAGAAGATGTGCCCCGGCGCCACCGTGATGCGCCGTTCCAGCGCGGCATGGTAGAGCGCCATGGCGTCCACTTCCTCGGGCAGCTCCACCCACAGCACATAGCCGCCGGCCGGGCGCGACACGCGCGTGCCGGCCGGAAAGAAGCGCCGCACCGCCGCCGCCATGATATTGGCCTGCTGCGCATAGGCGCGGCGCACGCGCCGCAGGTGGAAGTCGTAGCCGTCCTTGCCCAGGAACTCGGCAATGGCCAGTTGCGGGATGGTGGAAGTCGTCAGCGTGTTGAGGAACTTCAGCCGCTCCACCTTCTCCTTGTAGCGGCCCGGCAGCGCCCAGCCGATGCGGTAGGCGTTGGTCAGTGTCTTCGAGAACGACGAGCAGTGCAGCACGATGCCGGCCGTGTCGTAAGACTTCAGCGAGGTGGGATGCGCGTCGCCGTAGTAGAGCTCGCCGTAGACGTCGTTCTCGATCACCGGGATGTCGCGCGCGGTCAGCAGCGCCACCAGCGCCTGCTTGCGCGCGTCCGGCATCTGGAAGCCCAGCGGATTCTGGAAGTTCGGCATGACCATGCACGCCGCCACGGGCCGCTCGTCCAGCAGCCGGGCCAGCGCCTGCACGTCGATGCCTTCCACCGGGTCGGTGGCCACCTCCACGGCGCGCATGCCCAGCCGCTCGATGGCGTGCAGCATCGCGTAGTACGTGGGCGACTCCACGGCGATGGTGTCGCCCGGTCGGGCCACCGCCTGCAGGCACAGGTTGATGGCCTCGGTGGCGCCAATCGTGACAATCACCTCGTTGGGGTCGACGGTGTAGCCGTTCTCCAGGTAGCGGCGCGTGATCTGCCGGATCAGCTCGGGCGACCCGGGCGGCAGGTCGTCAAGCACGCTCCACGTGTCGTAGCGCTTGCCGATGGCGTTGGCGTACTGGATGATGCGCTGCCACGGGTACAGCTTCGGGTCGGGGTACGGCGAGCCCAGCGGCACGGCGTCGTCGGCGCGGATCGAGCGCAGCGTGGACAGCACCAGTGCGCTCACGTCCACGGCCGAGGGCCGCGCCGCCGGCCGGCTCGGCTGCAGTTCGATGGCCGGCTCGCCCGGCCGGGCGCGCACGAAGTAGCCCGACTGCGGCCGGCTTTCCAGAATGCCGCGCGACTCCAGCAGCAGGTATGCCCGGATGACGGTGGTGATGCTCAGGCGATGGTGCTGCGCCGCCTGGCGCACCGACGGAATCTTCTCGCCGGGCAGCAGCACGCCCTGCTGCACCAGCGCCTCGATATCGGATGCGAGCTTTTCGTACAGGGTGGCCAACGCGTCTTTCGCCTTTTGTCGTGGTTATCCGGGGGAGACCGCCGGACACCCCAGACGTCAGCCTGCGGCCACCAGCGGCTCCGATGCTAATACGGATTCAGGCGAAGTGTATTCGACGAAGCCATCCTGCCGGCAAAAGCTCAGCAGCCGCACGCCGGCCTGCTCCGCGATGCGGATGGCCAGCGAGGTGGGCGCCGAAATCGTTGCCAGCATCGGAATCTGCATGCGGGCGGCCTTGCGCACGAGTTCGTAGCTGGCCCGGCTGGAGAGAAACACGAAGCCATCGCCGAACGCCTCGCGGGCGCGCGCCAGATGGCCGATGAGCTTGTCGAGCGCGTTGTGGCGCCCCACGTCCTCGAACACCACGCGCAGCTGTCCGTCCGGCCCGCACCACGCCGCGGCATGCACGCCGCCCGTGGCAGCCATCAGCTGCTGGTGGCCGCGCAGCGCCTCGGCGGCACGGCGGATCATGGCCGTGGTGGGCGCCACCTGCCGCGCCGTGGCTGCCAGCGGCTCGGGCACCAGGTCCAGCAACTGCAGGCTCTCGATGCCGCAGACGCCACAGCCGGTGCGCCCGGCCAGCGAGCGGCGGCGCGCCTTCATCGCCATGAAGGCCCGCTGGCTGATCTCGATGCGCACCTCGATGCCATCGCAGCCAGGCGCCACCTCCACCTCGTAGATTTCGCGCACGCTGTCGACAATGCCCTCGGTGAGCGAGAACCCCACCGCAAACGCCTCCAGGTCCAGCGGCGTGGCCATCATCACGGCATGCGAGATGCCGTTGTAGACCAGCGCCACCGGCACTTCCTCGGCCACGTTGTCGATCTCGAGCGCCACGGCGTCGCCGCTGTGGCGGCGAATCTCGCGCGTGACATAACCGCGTTCGGCCATGATGCTGCCTCCTGCCCGCTGACGAAGATGGAAACGAAGCGAACCGCTTCTAGCCCGCGCGCGACAGCAGCACGGGAATCGACTTCGACGTCGGCGTGCCTGAGCGGTCGCCAATGCTCTCCAGCGGAACCAGCGGGTTGGTTTCCGGGTAGTAGGCGCCCAGGCAGCCTGCCGGGATGTCGTAGTCGACGAGCAGAAAGTCTTTCACATGGCGCGTCACGTCGTCTTCCCAGACACTCGTGACATTTACGCGTTCGCCCTCTGCAAACCCCAGGCGCTCGCGGTCTGCCCGGTTGATGAACACCACCCGGCGCAGGCCGAACACGCCGCGATAGCGGTCGTCCAGGCCGTAGATGGTGGTGTTGTACTGGTCGTGCGTGCGCGTGGTCATCATGACCAGCAGGTCGTCGCCAAAGCGGTCGCGGGCGCGCTTGATCGGGGTGTCGCGGTCAATGCCCAGCACCAGGAACTGCGCCTTGCCCGAGGCCGTCTTCCACACGCGGTTGCGCGAGGCCGGCGTCAGGTGGAAGCCGCCCGGCTTGGCCACGCGCTCATTGAAGTGTTCGAAGCCCGGAATCACGCGCGCGATGGCATCGCGGATGCGCGCGTAGTCTTGCGCGAACCAGCGCCAGTCCACCTTCTTCGTGCCCAGCGTGGCTTCCGCCATGCGCGCCACGATCATCGTCTCGGACAGCAGGTGCGGCGACGCCGGCTTGTTCATGCCATACGACAGGTGCACCATGCAGACCGAGTCTTCCACGGTCACGCCCTGCGCCACGCCGTCCTGCTCGTCGATCTCGGTGCGGCCCAGCGTGGGCAGCAGCAGCGCATCGCGGCCAATCACCAGGTGGCTGCGGTTCAGCTTGGTGGCGATATTGACGGTCAGGTCGCATTGGCGCAGCGCTTCCCAGGTGCGCGGCGTGTCCGGCGTGGCAATCGAGAAATTGCCGCCCAGGCCCACGAACACCTTGACCTTGCCTTCCAGCATGGCGGCGATGGCCGCCACCACGTCCTGGCCGTGGTGACGCGGCGGCTCGAAGCCGAACGCGGCGCCCAGGCGGTCCAGGAAGGCATCGTCCGGTTGCTCCTCGATGCCCATGGTGCGGTCGCCCTGCACGTTCGAGTGCCCGCGCACCGGCATCAGGCCCGCGCCGGGCCGGCCGATGTTGCCGCGCATCATCATCACGTTCGAGAGCAGCTGGATCGTGTGCACCGAATGCTTGTGCTGGGTCAGACCCATGCCCCAGCACATGATGGTGCGCTCGCTGCGCATGTAGACGTTGGCGAGCGCGTCGATGTCGTCGCGCGTCACGCCCGCCTCGGCCACGATGTCGGCCCAGCTTTCCGCGCGCAGGTCGGCGGCAAAGGCGTCGAAATCGGCCGTGTGTTCGGCGATGAAGTCCACGTCGATCACGCGCGGGGCGCCCGTGGCAATGGCTTCGTCGTCGCACTCGATCACGCGCTTGGCCATGCCCTTGAGCAGCGCGAAGTCGCCGCCGAGCTTGGGGCGCACGAACATCGACGCAATCCTGGTACCGCCGCCGCCCAGCATCTCGGTCACGTGCTGCGGGCTGACAAAGCGCTCCAGGCCGCGCTCCTTGAGCGGGTTGATCGAGACGATGGTGGCGCCCCGCTTTGCCGCATCGCGCAGCTCGTTCAGCATGCGCGGATGGTTGGTGGCCGGGTTCTGGCCCCACACCATGATGGTGTCGGCCAGCTGGAAGTCATCCAGCAGCACCGTGGCCTTGCCCACGCCCACCGTCACCGGCAGGCCGCGGCTGGTGGCCTCGTGGCACATGTTCGAGCAGTCGGGGAAGTTGTTGGTGCCGTACATGCGCACGAACAGCTGGAACAGGAAGGCGGCCTCGTTGCTGGCGCGGCCCGACGTGTAGAACGTGGCGGCGTCGGGGTTGTCCAGCCGCTGCAGGTGATCGGCAATCAGGCGGAAGGCGGCGTCCCACTCCACCGGCACGTACTTGTCGGTGGCCGCGTCATAGCGCACCGGGTGCGTCAGCCGGCCGTGCTGCTCGAGCTCGTAGTCCGACTGCTGCATCAGTTCGGTGACGGTGTAGCGCGCGAAGAACGCGTTGGTCACGCGCTTGCTAGTGGCCTCGGCGGCCACGGCCTTGACGCCGTTCTCGCAGAATTCGAAGGTCGAGGCGTGCTGGCGGTCGGGCCAGGCGCAGCCCGGGCAATCAAAGCCGTCCGGCTGGTTCTGCTTGAACAGCGTGCGGTACTTGCCGCCGGCAACCTTTTCCTTGACCAGGTTGATGGCGACCTGCTTCAGCGCTCCCCAGCCGGCAGCGGGGTGATTGTAGGGCGCGATATGGCCCTTTTCGGGCGTGGGAGTACTCATGGGGGCGACTTACCAGAAAGAGCCCGAGTGCCCGGCCCGGTTTTCCGTGTGATGTCCGGACGCTCGCTGCGATGCAAGCAGACTAGGTGCGGAAAGTGACCCGGGGGACGTACAGTACAGGCCGGCGCCAAAGAGTACAGTTTGCACCATTGCAGCGCACAAACGCTTAACTGTACTTATCCAATCCGCATGATTGCGGTGGATTGCTCCATATTCCACATGAATTCGGTGACGAAAGCCCGATTTGGCGGAAAAACCGGTGACAGCGCGAGTCGCATGGTGTCGGCTCCCCTCTCCCACAAAAGTGGGAGAGGGGCTGGGGGAGAGGGCACAGCGGTTCAAATTGGCGCTGTCGCAGGTTGAGACGCCCACCCTCTCCCCCGCCCCTCTCCCGCCAGTCGGTGTTCAGACCGGACACATAGGTGACAGGTGTGCGAGGACATGGTTGACACTTCCGGACGGTTCGTCCGTCCGGAGGTTCACCAATGCCTTGGAACA
>Ga0209565_1000135_pt1 | contig 103272 bp, 93 predicted proteins | sample Araplaol_mTSA_r2_2_FD_184283 | JGI IMG/M metagenome (GOLD analysis project Ga0209565, IMG submission 184283) | Arabidopsis root microbial communities from North Carolina, USA - plate scrape MF_Col_mTSA_r2 (SPAdes) (version 3) | ecosystem: Host-associated > Plants > Roots > Endosphere | place... | reverse complement strand
CCTGGCGGCGCTCAACCTCAATATCTTCGCGCGCCATGCGGACCGGGTGCGGATCACCAACATCGCCCAGATGATCAATGTGCTCCAGGCGATGATCCTCACCGACAAGGAGAAGATGGTCCTCACGCCGACCTACCACATCTACCGGATGTACCTGCCGTTCCAGGACGCGACTTATGTGCCGGTGCGCTTCGATGCGGGCACGTACTCGCAGGGCGACATCAAGCTGCCGCGGATCGATGCCGTGGCGGTGCGCGACACGGCGGGCAAACTCTGGCTGGCGGTGACCAATCTCGATCCGAACCGGCCCGCGAAGATCGTTGCCCGTTTCCCTGGCGTACAGCCACGCGCCGCGCGGGGCGAGATGCTGACTGCTCCGCGGGTGGACTCGGTGAACAGCTTCGAGGCGCCCAATGCCGTCGTGCCCAAGCCGTTCACCGGCAAGGCCGGCAAGGCCGGCGTGGCGCTCGAGCTGCCGGGCAAGTCCGTGGCGGTGGTGCAGATCGACCTCTGAACGGGCGGCCGGGCGGGGACTAGTGTCCTCGCCCGGCCCTCGCTTGCGTCAAACGCAACTTGCAAGCGCGGTCCCGTGCACGGATAAGGATCCTTAACTCAGACAGGGGCGGTCATGGGATGGGATCACGGGAAGAGAAGGCTTCAACGGACGCGGGAGTCCCCGCAGAACGATTGACCTCCTCTCCCAGAGGGACCGGCCGCCGCTTGCGCGGCGCGGTCGCGCATTATCTCGGTACCGCGATCGTCTCTGGTGAAATCGCCCCCGGCGAACGACTGACCGGCGAAGTGGCCAGTTCCGAAGCGCTCGACGTATCGCGTAGCGCCTATCGCGAAGCGGTGCAGGTGCTGACCGCGAAGGGACTGGTCGAGAGCCGGCCCAAGGCAGGCACGCGGGTGTTGCCGCGCAGCCGCTGGAACATGCTCGATCCCGCGGTCCTGGCATGGGCCTTCTCAGGGGAACCGGACCTCGATTTCGTCCGCGACCTGTTCGAGCTGCGCGCCATCGTCGAACCCAATGCGGCGCGCCTGGCCGCGGAGCGCCGGGACAAGGCCGACATCAAGGCGATGAAGGACGCGCTGGCGTTGATGCGGCGGCATACGCTTGCGACCGAGGCTGGACGCGCCGCCGACCGCGATTTCCACGATGCGCTGCTGCGGGCGTCGCACAACAATGCGCTCATCGCGCTCAGCGCCAGCATCGTTGCGGCGGTGACCTGGACGACCCAGTTCAAGCAGCGCGCCCGTGCCCTGCCGCGCGATCCGCTGCCCGACCATGTCCGCGTGTTCGATGCGATCGCGGCAGGCGATGCCGAGGGAGCAAGCGAGGCGATGCGCGTGCTTGTCGACCTTGCGCTCGAGGACACGCGCTCGTCGATGTGACCGGGGGAGGGAGGTCAGTGCCGAAGCGCCGCCTCCGCCCAGGTCACGGGATCCGGGAAGCGCGGCTTGCCCGGGGTCCGCGCGACCAGCTCGATCAGCGCCTTGCCGGCGACATTCGCTTCGAGCGGAGCGGCGGCCTCGCCGAAGCGTATCGGGCGCGAGCGTGCGAGCAGCTTGCCATCGCCATAGATCTCGAACGTCACAGGCTGGCCGCGATCGCGCGCGGAATCATCGACGCCGACCAGGGTGGTAAGGCGCGCATAGCCTTTGTTGCGCACTTCGAGCCGCGAATTGGCGAGGATGCCGATCCCGGTGTCGAAGCGCTTGCCGGCAACGCCGATCTGCTCGGACCAGGGCGTGCTGTCCGCCTGCGCACCGCCCCAGCCGCCATAGCGCGGGGGCTCGCGCGAGATGCGCGTGCCGGCCCAGGGAAGGATCGCCCGGTGGACGAGCGGATCGACTTCGGGTGCGACCACCCCGTCGATCGCCGGGTTCACGCTGCCCGGCATTTCGGAAAGATATAGCCCGTCGGGCAGCACGCGCTTGCCCTTGGCGCGGAACAGCAGGGTCTCGCGCGGCGCCAGTGTCAGGTCCTGCCGATCGCGGAATTTGGACTGGGCGCCCGTCCAGATGTCGGTGAGCGCGATATCGGCGTCTGCCGCATATTTCAGGTGCGACGCCATTAGCGAGGCGGTGACCGGATCGGAGGTGCGGTTGAGCACAGCCACCGCCTTGTCGCCATTGGCGAGCGTCTTCACCAGGATGCTGACATCGTCGGAATCATAGGCGAGCACCGCCTGGTTGCCGGCGGGATCCTGATCGAGAGCGATCACCTCGCTCTTGCCGAGGATCGCCATCAGCGCGGGATCTGCGGTCCGCAGGTCGTATCCGATCATCAGCGGCGCGTTGAGCATCGCCCAGAGGCTGAAATGCGAGCGCGCCTCGGTCAGGTGCTTCGCGTCGAAATCGCCCGTGCCGATATAGAGCATGTCGGGATCGTTCCACGAGCCGGGATGCGCGTAGAGCGGACGGCGGATCGACGTATCCATATTGTGGAGCATGCGGCCCCAGATCGGGAAGATGTCCTCGCTGGTCCGCGAGATGCTCGCCATTCCGCGCGCCCAGGAGCGCACGTCGGCGGCACCCCACAGGCAGAGCGAGAAGATGAAGTCGTTGTCCGGGTTGTTGCGTTCCAGAGCCTGGCGGACCCGGTCGTAGAGCGCCTTGGTCGCGGCGATGTCCGTCCGGCCCAGTGAGCCGCTGTCGACCAGCGGCGTCAGCGCGCGGAACTCGCCGGACAGTACCTTGGGCGAGTCGGGCCAGAGCCCGCGGATGCCGCAGCCATCGACCTTGATCAGGTCGAAGCCCCATTCGCCGAAATAGAGCGCGATGTCCTGGTCAACATGGCCGTACAGACCGACCTCGCGCTCGGCGACGGTGCCGCTCGGCTTGTTGGGGATGTCGTCGCTGTGGATCTGGCCGCAGCTGTTGCGGCCGATGTCCGAATAGATGCCGGCCTTGAAGCCCATGCCGTGCAGCTTGTCTGTGAGCGGGCGGAAGCTGGTCCGGCCGTCGGACAGCAGGGCGGAGGGGAATTTGTCAGTGCGGATTACCATCCGGCCATCGGCGGCGCGGCGCGCCCACCAGCCTTCGTCCAGATCGATATAGCGATAGCCCTTGGCGGCCAGACCCGACGAGGCGATGATCTGGGCGGAGCCGAGCAGCTTCGCCTCGCTGATGTCGAGCGCGAACGCGTTCCAGCTGTTCCAGCCCATCGGCGGCAGCTGGGCGGCGCCGCGCGTATAGGCGCTCCAGCGGCCGGTGGGCGCCAGCGGATCGGACTGGGCGGCCAGGGGCGGAGTCCAGAGCGCGGCGAGCGCGATCAGCGCGGTGGCGGCGGCGCGCTTCACTTGCTGGCCCCGAACGCGAGGTTCTTGCTGAAGAACGGGATCACATAATCCTGGAAGCGCATCGCCACCCCGCTGACATGGTCGCCGGAATATATCTCGAAGCTGTTGGCGATGCCGTAGCGATCGAGCGTTTCGTGCAGCTTGCGGGCATCGTCCTTCAGTCCGTCCCGGTCGCCGACATCGATGGCGATCGCGCGGTAGCGCCGCAGGTTGCCGATATATTGGTCGACAAAGGCAAGCGGGGCGTTCGCCGCCCATTTCGCCAGCACCTGCGGTTGCACCGCGCCGTCCTTCACCGGCAGGTCAAGGAAGAGCGGTGGGTTCTGCGGATTAGGCGACCAGGCCGCCGCGCTGGCGAGCTGCGCGCGATCGCCCCAGCCGAGCTTCGTTGCCTCTTCGATCGATTTGAGCTTCTCCAGCGCCGCGCCGCTCGCGGCATTGAACTGGGAGGGATCACGCGGCGACAGGCAGCAGGGGCTCATCATGTAGATGGCGCCGAACACGTCCGGATGTTTCATCCCGATCCGCGAGGTTCCGTAGCCGCCCATCGAATGACCGGCCAGGCCGCGGCTCTCGCGCACCGGCAGGGTACGATAGTGTGCGTCGATGTAACGGACCAGGTCGCGCGCCACGAAATTCTCGAAATCGCCGGTGGTGACCGAGCTCGAATACATCGAGCCGTTGTGGACCGTCTTGCTGTCCGGGAAGACGACGATCATCTCGCGGGCGCCCTTGGCGAAGCCGCCCTCGACCGTCTGGGGCACGTGGATCTCCTTCGTCCACTGCTCTGCGCCGATTGAATAGCCGTGCAGCGCGTAGAGCACCGGATAGCGCTTGTGCGGATTCTTCGCATAGGCCGGTGGCAGGAGCACCAGCACATCCCGATCGGCTGATTCGCCTTCCAGATTGCCGGCGATCGCGGGGGAATGGACCTTGATCCATTGCGTGGTGGCAGGAAGCGCGCCCTCCACCGGCGCCGGTGCGTCGGTGGTGACCTGCGCCGATGCCGGCAGGGCGGTACCCGTGGCCGTTAGCGCTACCATAACTGCCGCCGCATGGGCCGATATTCTTGCCATGATCCGGGATCCCCTCTTTGCGGATCGTTGTCCGCTTGGCTTATTAGTCAGCTTAATGATGCTGGTGTCAATTGCCGAAATCTCGGAGTGATGCGCCGATCCAGCAGCAATTGCAGGCGGGAATCGGCTGTTTGATCCAGCTATCCTTTTGGAAATAAGTACGAGTAATATGCGGGCTAGCCACCGCGCAGGATCTGCATGATCGTCGCGCGGATCCGGCCGTAATTGGCGCGCAGCGGCCCGAGGATGCCGTGCCGTTCCTCGGGCAGGTGTGCGAGCGGATGGCCGTCAGGGCGGAACACATAGTGGTCGAAAAACGCCCGCCACGCCGCGCGTTCGGCGGCGGGGCGTTCGGCGATGGCGATCATCGCGAGCAGCATCGTCGTATAGGGTGCGTCCGGCCCGGCGTTGAACCCGTCCCACCAATAGTTGACGAGCAGGTTGACCGGTTCGGTCGCCTCGACCTGGTGCCACCAGAGTTTCGGGACGTAGAGCGCGTCTCCCGGCTCGAGTTCGACGACCAGCGCGCGTTCGCGTGCCGCCTCGAAGCGCGGATAGCGCGGATCGTCGGGGCCGGAGCCGGCGGCCAGGCTCGTCGGCTGGCCGGCCATGGTGTGGTCGATCGGGCCGACATAGAGGTCGCCGATCGCGTCGGGTGGGTAGAGGGTGAAGCGGCGCCTGCCGGCAACGACGACCGCGAGATTGTCATAGGTGTCGTAGTGGCAGGCCACCCGTGAGGCATTTCCGAGCCAGATGCGCGGCTGCACGCCGGGGCGGAGGAGGAGGGTGGTATTTTCTTCCGCGAAGCCCGGGAAGTGCAGCTCCGCTGGCAGGGAGCCGAGGTAGAGCGAGGGGAGGTCGGGCCGGTCTGCGGCGGCGGTGATGCGTGCCAGCGCCGCGGGTAGGGTCAGCGTCTCCCGGTCGAAATTGAACCCGCCGGCGCCGTCGCCATAGTCGTAGCGGCCGCCGATCGCAGGCGCGCCGACAAAGGCCTGGGCGGTGCGTCCGCTGTCGAAGAGGAGCAGATAGGCGAAGAGCGTCTGTCGTGACTCGCGCGCCGCTGCGACGGCGGGCCAATCCCTTGCGAGGCCGCGGAGAACCAGCGGTGCGCAGGGTTGCGCAACGGTGCGGGCGAAGGCTTCGGCATCGAGCGGGCTGGCCGAGCCTATCTCAGGAACGCTTGCGGGCATTAGTCTGAGTTTATTGTCAGGAGTCGATTGCGCAGATGTGCCAGTGCCGAGACCTGCTTGAGGGAATCGACCATACAATAGGCGAGCTGGAGATAGCCGTTGCGGAACAGCGCGAGGGCGGCGCCGTCATCGAGCTCGCCGAGGCTGTCCAGGCTGATCGTGTACAGCCCCTGCAACGTGACGGTTTCGCCGTCGTCGAAGCGCAGCGATATGTCGATCGGCTCGACCAGGCGATGGTCGAGCATCGCCTTGATGAAGCGGTCGGTCTCCTCGACTCCGTGCTTGAGCTGTCCGAGCACCTTCTGGATGTAGCGGAGGCGCTCCGCCGGCTGGCCATCGGCTTCAAAGAGCGGCTGCCCTTCCTGGTCACTAAAGCGCGGATTTTCACGGTCAATCGCGATGTTCTCGCCCGAAATGAAGAAGCCCTGGCGCTCCAGATCAAGCGGCCGATAGGGGGCAGGGCCGTCCGGCGCGTCCAGCAGGTTCTCGCCCGGCCTGAAGCCGTACATCGCGCCCGCATAGAACTGGCCGGTCTCGGCGCTCTTGGTCAGCAGGATCGGGCAGCGTGTCCCAGCTGTCGAGAATTCCGCCGCAACGACCTGCACGAAATGCGGCGTCTCCAGTCCGCTGGTCCGCACACGTAGGGTGCGGTGCGCTTCCAGGTCGAGCAGTTCCAGTTCGCGTGCCATTCCTATCCCCTCCAGGGCTTGCTGCGCCGGCGCATTCGATGTTGCGCGCATCCGCAGGTCAAGCCGCCATATTTGCCCAATAATTACACCGACAAAATATTCTTGATAGCGCTAACTTTATGTGATTAGTTATTGTCAGATTCGCAGAAGATGAATCGGGAGGATAGCCATGCCACCTTGGTGCAAACCAAGGGTCGTTGAGCCCTGTTCCGGATAAAATAGCGGTATTTCAACCGCCTGACTGCGGATCACGCGTCGAGGATGCTCGGCGTGACAACGAGCCCATACTCTGGAGGGGGTATCGAAATGAAGGCTTTTAATAAACAGACAAATACTGTCCGGGCGCGCAATGTGGCCAGATTGGCGCTCGTCGGCGCAACAAGTTTGTTAGCGCTAACGGCTGCTTCTCCTGCCTTTGCGCAGGACCAGGGTGGTTCCGCGCAGACCGGCGAGATCAGCGAGGCACAGGGCCAGGAGATCATCGTCACCGGTATCCGCGGTTCGCTCCAGCGCAACCTCGACGCCAAGCGTGAAGCCTCGGGCGTCGTCGACGTGATCTCGTCGGAAGACATCGGCAAGTTCCCCGATTCGAACGTCGCCGCGTCGCTGCAGCGCCTGCCGGGCGTCTCGATCCAGCGTGACGGTACGCGCGGCGAGGCCAATGGCGTCACCATCCGCGGCTTCGGCGGCGACTTCAACGAGACGCTGATCGACGGGCGCCGCCTGTCGACCGCGACCGGTGGCCGCTCGATCGACTTCAGCACCGTCGGCTCCGACTTTGTCGGCGCACTGACCGTCTACAAGACGCCGGACGTCTCGGTCGGCGCCAACTCGATCGGCGCGACGATCAACATCTCCTATCCCAAGCCGCTCGACCGGCCGGGCTTCCACATCGCGGCCTCGGCCTCGGGCTCGTACCAGGACGAATCCAAGCGCGTCGTGCCGACCGGCGGCCTGCTGATCAGCCACACCTTTGCCGATGACACCTTCGGCATCCTCGCGGACGTGATCTACACACGTCACGACACGCGGGTGAACAACGTCTTCGTGCACGGCTTCCCGGGTGGCCGCTACGCGCCGTGCCAGCAGGCCGGAAATGCTTCGGCCGCGACCTGCTCGCCGACCAGCGATCCGACCAGCGCTGCCTGGGCCGACGTGAACAACCGCCAGAGCGTGGTCGGCTTCTTCGAACAGCAATATGGCGCGCAGCAGTCCTACACCAAGGATGAGCGCATCGACGGCCGCATCGCGCTTCAGTGGAAGCCGACCGACGGCCTGCTGCTCACCCTCGACAACAATTATTCCGACCAGCGCATCAACGCCGACACCTTTGGCTTCGGCATCTGGTTCAACCAGGGCTCGCTGCGCAATGTGAAGCTGGACGCCAATGGCGTGCCGCTCGACTTCACCCAGGCTGGTTCGCAGACCGATTTCACCGCGGCGCGCGACAGCAACTGGCGCAAGACCAACCAGACCGGCCTCAACGTGAAGTGGAATGCCACCGAGCATCTCGAGATCGAGGCGGACGGCAGCATCTCGACCAGCTGGCTGAACCCGGACGGCCGCGTCAACTCGCGCGGCGCCGATATCGGCTATGGCTTCGGCATCGGCCCGTCGCTCGGCATCCAGATCAATGGCGACAGCGACAAGGTGCTTCCGTCGCTCGTGAACTATGGCGCGGGCGGCAACGCCAGCCGCTGGGCGGACACCTCGGTCATCGGATCGCACGTGACCGTCAACATCGCCAACAAGAACACCGACTCGATCAAGCAGGGCAAGCTGCAGGCGAAGTGGTCGCAGGACGACCTGACGCTCACCGTCGGCGGCACCTATCTCGACGACAATTTCAAGTTCCGCAGCGCGAACACCTTCGCCAACAATTACTGGCAGGCCTATTCCGGCTATGGTCCGGCGTCGGGCACCAGCGGTGGCGTGGCAATCCCGGCCAGCCTGTACAAGGGCATGGTGAGCACGTCGAACTTCATCCCGGGTTATACCGGGGCGCTGCCGCCGACGCTGATCAACTTCTCGGCGATCGACTATCAGAATTATCTGACCGGCCTGGGCAATCCCCAGACCGCGGTGATCCCGGGCTACAATACCGGCTGCTGCACGGGCTTCACCGGCACGTTCGACGTGATGAACGATGTCGGCAGCTATCGGAACATCAGCGAGAAGACCTGGGCGCTCTACCTGTCGGCGCAGTTCAAGACCGAAGTGGCGGGCATGCCCTTCCACTTCAACGCTGGCGTCCGTCAGGAATCGACCGACATCTCGTCGACCGGCATCGGCCGTCTGCCGACGTCGATCACCCCGAGTCTGACCGACCCGACGCTGCTCACGGTGAATTTCGGTCCGTCGCAGCAGGTCACCACCAAGAGTAACTACAGCTTCCTGCTGCCTGCGGTGGACGCCAAGCTCGAGCTGACCAAGAACCTGATCCTGCGCTTCGACGCGTCGCGTACGCTCACCCGTCCGACGCTCAACCTGCTGACCCCGGTGCTCAACATCGGCAGCGGCCAGCGCGTCGGCGCGCTGACGGCGGACGGCGGCAACCCCGCGCTGAAGCCGTACCTGGCGGACAATTTCGATATCGCCGCCGAATGGTACTATCAGCGCAACTCCTATCTGGCGGTGAACTTCTTCCTGAAGAACGTCTCCAACTTCATCGTGCAGGGCACGCAGCGCCAGACGATCAACAATGTGACCGATCCCTCGACGGGGCAAGCGGCGCAGTTCGCGGTGTCACAGCGGATCAACGGTCCGGATGCGACGGTCCGCGGTGTCGAAGTCGCGCTGCAGCACACCTTCGGCAATACCGGCTTCGGCTTCATCGCCAATGGCACGATCGTGGGTACCAACAAGCCCTATGATCCGAAGGACATCAGCACGAGCGGTTTCGCCGTCACCGGCCTTGCCAATTCGGCCAACTTCGTCGGCTTCTTCGACAAATACGGGTTCGAATTCCGTGCCGCGGTCAACTGGCGTGACGAATATCTGCTCCAGTTCGGCCAGGTGCAGAACACCGGCGCCTTCGGTTCGGAGCCGACCTTCGTCAATGCGAGCACCCAGGTCGATCTGAGCGCGAGCTATCAGATCACCAAGGAGTTCAACGTCTTCGGCGAAGCGCTCAACGTCAACAACGCAACGATGAGCACGCGTGGCCGGTTCAAGAACCAGCTGCTCGACGTCTATGGCTATGGCCGGCGCTTCACCGCGGGCATCCGCTACCGCTTCTGACCTTCCTCCTCACCTGGGGATGTCATCTTTGACATCCCCAGTCCTTTTTTGCTGAAAATCGGAAATGATGCGCCCGGTCAAAAACATCGTGATCGTCGGGGGCGGCACCGCAGGGTGGCTGACGGCCGGCGTGATCGCGGCGAAGCATCGCAGCCGGATGGCGGCGGGCTTCACCGTTACCCTGGTCGAATCCCCCAACACGCCGATCATCGGCGTAGGCGAGGGGACCTGGCCGACGCTGCGCACGACGCTGGCCAAGATCGGCGTTTCCGAGACGGATTTCTTCCGGGAGTGCGATGCGGCCTTCAAGCAGGGCGCCAAGTTCGCGCGCTGGACCACGGGCGCCGAGGACGACGCCTATTACCACCCGCTGATGCTGCCGCAGGGCTTCCACCAGCTCAACCTGGTGCCGCACTGGCTTTCCGACAGCGGCGCGCGCAGCTTCTGCGACACGGTGACCCCGCAGGGGCGGATCTGCGACGACGGGCTGGCGCCCAAGACGATCGCGACGCCCGAATATGACGCGGTCGCCAACTATGCCTATCACCTCGATGCGGGCAAGTTCGCGCCCTTCCTGCAGCGTCATTGCAGCGAGAAGCTGGGCGTGCGGCATGTGCTTGCCGATGTGCGCCAGGTCCTGCTCTCCGAGGATGGCGACATCCGCGCGATCGATACCGAACAGGCGGGCGAGATCGAAGGCGATCTATTCGTCGACTGCACCGGCTTCCGCTCGCTGCTGCTCGGCGAGGCGCTGGGCGTACCGTTTAAGGACTGTAGCGACGTGCTGTTCTGCGACACCGCGCTCGCCGTGCAGATACCCTATGAGCAGGAGGACAGCCCGATCGCCTCGCACACCATCTCCACCGCCCAGTCGGCGGGATGGATCTGGGACATCGGGCTGCCGACGCGCCGCGGCACCGGCCATGTCTTCTCCAGCAACCATATCTCGGACGACGAGGCGGAGCGCGAGCTGCGCGCTTATCTCGGCCCGGCGGGCAAGGACCTGGCCGTCCGCAAGATCAAGATCCGCTCGGGGCACCGCGAGACCTTCTGGAAGCGCAACTGCGTCGCCGTCGGCCTGGCCGCGGGGTTCCTCGAGCCTCTAGAGGCGTCGGCGATCGTGCTCATCGAACTGTCGGCCAAGCTGATCGCCGAGCAGATGCCGCGCTGCCGCGAAGTGATGGACGTCGTTGCCTCGCGCTTCAACGCGACGACCCATTATCGCTGGGGCCGGATCATCGATTTCCTCAAGCTCCACTATGTCCTGACGAAGCGCACCGACAGCGCCTTCTGGCGCGACAATGTGCAGTCCGAGACGATCCCCGAGCGGCTGCAAGAGCTGATGCTGCTCTGGAAATACCAGTCGCCCTGGTTCCATGACGAGTTCGACCGGGTGGAGGAAGTCTTCCCGCCGGCCAGCTATCAATATGTCCTCTATGGCATGGGTTTCCGCACCGAAGTGGAGGCCGAGGCGCTCGCCGGCGACATGCGTCTGGCCGAGCGTGCGATGCGCGAGAATGCGGCGCAGACCGAGCGGCTGCGCGCGGGGCTTCCCCGCCACCGCGACCTGATCCGCAAGATCCAGGAACATGGCCTGCAGCCGGTCTGACCGGCAGGCCAACAGAAACTAGGAAAGGCACGACAATGACCCGTTCCGCGGCTGCTTTCGGCGCGCTCCTGCTTGCGGGCACCGCCTGCATCTCGCTTCCTGCGATGGCTCAAGACAGCGGCCCGTCGCCGGTGGTCGCGCAGGCGGACAAGCTGGCGGGCGATCTGGTCGGCCGGATGACGATCGACGAGAAGATCGACCAGCTGCTCAACACCGCGCCGGCGATCCCGCGGCTTCAGGTTCCGGCGTACAACTGGTGGACGGAGTCGCTGCACGGGGCGCTGGGCTCGCTGCCGACCACCAATTTCCCCGAGCCGATCGGGCTTGCCGCGACCTTCGATGCGCCGCTGGTCAAGCAGGTCGCCGGATCGATCAGCACCGAGGTGCAGGGCCTGCACGCACTGGCCCGCCAGACCGGACGCATGGGGCGGATCGGCACCGGGCTCGACACCTGGTCGCCCAATATCAACATCTTCCGCGATCCGCGCTGGGGGCGGGGCCAGGAAACCTATGGCGAGGATCCGTTCCTGACCGCGCATATGGGCGTGGCCTTCGTCACCGGCATGCAGGGTCCGAACCCGGACCTGCCCGCCGTGGTCGCCACGCCCAAGCATTTCGCAGTGCATAGCGGGCCGGAATCGACGCGGCACAGCGCCAATGTCTTCGTCTCGCGCCACGACCTCGAGGACACCTATCTCCCCGCCTTCCGCGCCGCGATCGTCGAGGGCAAGGCGGGTTCGGTGATGTGCGCCTATAACCGCATCGACGGCCAGCCCGCTTGCGCCAGCGACGAACTGCTCAAGGAGCATCTGCGTGGCGCCTGGGGCTTCGATGGCTATGTGGTCTCGGACTGCGACGCCGTGAAGGACATCAGCGACAACCATCATTATGCGCCCGATCCCGCTTCGGCGGTCGCGGCCGCGCTGCGGGCCGGCGTCGACAATGAATGTCATACCGCGACGCTTTCCGACACCGACGGGCTGGGCGATCGCTACCGGGAGGCGCTGAAGCGCGGGCTGATCACCGAAGGGGATATCGACCGGACGCTCGTCCGCCTGTTTTCCGCCCGCTATCGCAATGGCGACCTGTCCGGGGTCCGCAAGGCGGCTGGCGATCCGGCTGCGGTCGGCGCGCCGGCGCATGGCGCGCTGGCGCTGTCGGCGGCCGAGAAGAGCCTGGTGCTGCTCAAGAATGACGGCATCCTGCCGTTCAAGCCCGGCCTGCGCGTCGCGGTGATCGGGCCGCTCGGCGATGCGACGCGCGTGCTGCGCGGCAACTATTCGTCTTCGCTCTCGGCACCGCCGATCTCGGTGGTCGACGGCCTCCGCCGCGCCATGCCGAGCGCGCGGGTGGACTATGTGCCGTTCAGCGAAACCTATACCGATGGCGATCCGATCCCGACCAGCGCGCTGCGCTCGCCCGACGGCCGGCCGGGCCTGCTCGCCCGCTATTACAATGTGCTCGGCACGCCGCCGGCACGTTTCGCGCCGGGCGCACTGGCCGACTATGTGCGCACCGCGAAGTTCTCCGATACGCCCGCCGCGAGCCGGATCGAGACCAGCGTCGATGGCCGCAGCCTCGATCTCGCGCAGGTCTCGGATCATCACCGCGTCGTCTGGACCGGCTTCATCGTGCCGCCGGAGAGCGGCAGCTACCGGCTCGGCTTGTCCGGCTTCATGAGCGGGACGATGAAGTTCGAGGGCAAGCCGTTCGTCGACCTCAAGGACGCCCCCTGGGGTAGCCTGCCGACAATGAAGACGGTTCGGCTGGAGAAGGGCAAGCGTTATCCGGTCGAGGTGAACGGCGACGCGCATACTGGCACTGCCGGTGTCGGGCTGGTGTGGAAGCGGGTCACGGCGACGCCGGAGCGGGACCTCAAGGCTGCTGCTGCCAATGCGGACGTGCTGGTCGCCGTGGTCGGCCTCACCTCCGATCTCGAGGCGGAGGAATCGCCGGTCCAGATCCCGGGCTTTAAGGGTGGCGACAAGACCACGCTCGACCTATCGCCCGACCAGCAGGCTCTGCTAGAACAGGCGAAGGCGACCGGCAAGCCGATTGTCCTGGTCGCGATGAACGGGAGTCCGATCAACCTCGCCTGGGCGAAAGACAATGCCGCGGCGGTCATCGAGGCCTGGTATCCCGGCCAGTCCGGCGGCCTCGCGATCGGCAATGTCCTGTCGGGCAAGACCAATCCCTCGGGTCGCCTGCCGCTGACCTTCTATCGCAGCATCGACGACCTGCCGCCCTTCGGCGACTATGCGATGCAGGGGCGTACCTATCGCTACTTCGCGGGCACCCCGGTCTACCCGTTCGGCTACGGGCTCAGCTACACCAGCTTCGATTATGCCCCGATCGAAGTGACGCCCACCGGCGGCAATGCGGCTAAGGGCATCCGCGTCGCCACCACGGTCCGCAATACCGGCGGCCGCGAGGGTGACGAGGTGGTGCAGCTCTACCTGAACTTCCCCAGCGACCCCGGCGCGCCGCGCGTTGCGCTGCGCGGCTTCCAGCGCGTGTCGCTGAAGCCGGGCGAGGCGCGTACCATCCGCTTCGACCTTTCGCCGCGCGACCTGAGCGCCGTGACGGTGGACGGCGTGCGCAAGGTGCTGGCCGGCGACTACCGCGTCACGGTCGGCTCGGGCCAGCCGGGCACCGGCGTGGCGGGCCAGAGCGCAGGTTTTGCCGTTCCGGCAGCGGTGGTGCTGCCGAAATGACCGCTTACCGACCCGGCTTCAGCGCCGGGCCGACAAGCCGCAAGGGCTGACCTGCCTTCAGCGTCACCGCGACGCGCTGCCCGCCGAGCCGCACGATGCGCCTGCCGCCCAGGGGGCTGGCCAGCGTTGCCTGGGCGAGCTGGCCATTCCGCCACTCCAGGTCGATGGTGCAGGCGCCGGGCGCACGCAGTCCGCGCACCGATCCCGTCGGCCAGGCGCTGGGCAGTGCGGGCAGCAGCAGGATCTGCTCGCCATGGCCCTGCAGCAGCATCTCGGCGACCGCCGCGGTGCCCCCGAAATTCCCGTCGATCTGGAAGGGGTTGGCGTTGAGCAGGTCGGGATAGACCCGCGCGCTGCCCAGCAGCAGCAGCATCAGTTGGCGATGCGCGCGGTCGCCATCGCGCAGCCTTGCCCAGAGATTGGCTCGCCATGCGGTACCCCAGCCGCCGGTATCGTCCCCGCGTCGTTCGAGCGAGCGCCGTGCCGCGGCGGCCAGCTCCGGGGTTTCGTCGAGATCGATCTGGTGGCTGGGGAACACGCCATAGAGATGCGAGACGTGGCGGTGATTTTGCTCAGGTGCCGCGGCGTCCCAATCCGCCTGCCATTCCTGCAGCTGGCCCTGCGCGCCGACCTGGTTCGGCGCGAGCTTCGCGCGGGTCGCGAGCAGTTCGCGCGCGAAATCCGCGTCTAGGCCGAGGGTTCTCGCCGCCTGCGCAGTCTGGGCGAACAGGTCGCGCAGCAATTCCATGTCCATCGCCGGCCCGGCGCAGATGGTCGGTCCGTTGAGGCCGCCGGAATGCGAATTCTCGGGCGACATCGACGGGTTGGTGACGAGATGGCCGGTGTTCGGATCGGCTTGCAGCGTGTCGAGGAAGAACAGCGCCGCGCCGCGCATCAGCGGGTAGACGCTGCGCAGATAGGCGAGGTCGCGGCCATAATCGTAGCGTGCCCACAAATGCGTGCAGAGCCACGCCCCGCCCATCGCCCACATGCCCCATTGCGCGCCGTCGATCGGCGCCGTCGCGCGCCACAGATCGGTGTTGTGATGCGCCACCCAGCCGCGCGCGCCGTACATCTCGCGCGCCGTCCGCGTGCCCGTTTCGGCGAGGTCGCGGACCAGCGCGATCAGCGGCGCGGTGCATTCGGCGAGGCCGGTTGGCTCGGCCGGCCAGTAGTTCATCTCGGTGTTGATGTTGATCGTGTATTTTGAGCCCCAGGGCGGCTGGCCGCTGTCGTTCCACAGCCCCTGTAGGTTGGCCGGCTGGCTGCCGGGCCGCGACGAGCCGATCAGCAGATAGCGGCCATAGTTGAAGTAGAGCGTGGCGAGCGCCGGATCCTCGGCCGTTCCTACCGCGGCGATGCGCGCGTCGGTTGGCTGCTCCGCCGCAGGGCTGGTGCCGAGGTCGAGCGCAACCGCACGGTAGAGGCGCCGGTGTTCCGCGGTGGCTGCCGCAGCGATGCCCGCGAAGCCGATCTTCGCCGCAGCGTCGATCTGCGCGTTGGTGATCACCAGCGGATCGCCGCGCAGATCGTCGTAGCGGCGATAGTTGGTGGCCATCGCGACCAATATCGTCACCGAATCCGCATCGCGAACCCCGATGCCGCCCGCACGCGGCTCAAGCCTGCCGCCTTCGTGCAGCACCTCCACCCGTCCGGCGAACCGGAGTGCAGCGGCAATGCCGTGCTCGTCGCGATTGGTGCCCGTCACGATCAGCGCGTTACGCTCCACCGCAAGCGAGCCCGGCTGGACCGCGCGCAGCGTGATACCGCAGTCGATACGCCCGGGTTTGTCGGCGCTGATCCGGACGGCGATCACCTGATGCACGGGGCAGGCGATCACCTCGCGGCGGAAGGTCGCACCGCCCACGGTGAAGACCGTCGTCGCGGTTGCGGAGTCGAGATCGAGCTCGCGTCGATACTCCCGCGCCCAGAAATCCGGGATCTCGGGCATGTCGATCAGCAGCTCGCCGAACGACTGGTAGCTCATCTGCGACAGCGGCTTGGCCATGAGCGTCGCATCGGCCAGCTTCTGCGCTTCGGCATAACGGCCCGCGAAGACCAGCCGGCGAACCTCGGGCAGCGCCGCGCGCGCCGCCGGGTTCACCGACTCATAGGGGCCGCCGGTCCAGAGCGTATCCTCGTTGAGCTGCAGCTTTTCGTTTGAGATGCCGCCGAACACCATCGCGCCGATGCGGCCATTGCCCACCGGCAGCGCCTCCACCCATTCGCGCGCCGGCTTGCGATACCAGAGGCGATGCGCACCGGTCGTCTGCGCCTGTGCCTGGCTCGCGGAGGGCAGCGAAAGCCCGGCGGCTGCGGCCGCCGAACCCTGCAGAATCTGTCGCCGCGTAATGTGCAAGCCGTCCGACAAGGCCATTCCCCGGATCCTCCCCATGTCCCGCATTTTCAGCCGTTGCTCTTTGCTTTCTAGTCTGACTATTTAACCTATGTAGAGAGGTCAATGGCCGTAAAACCGTCATACAAATGGCGCGGTCGGGAGAGGGATGATCATGACCAAATGGATGCTGATGGCGCTTGCCGCCCTGCCGGTAACGCCCGCGCTGGCCGCGCCCCGGCTCGACGGGGTGCTGACGGATCATGCGGTGATCCAGCGCGACAAACCGATCCGCATTTCCGGCAGCGCCGAGCCTGGCGAGGCGGTGCGGATCAGCCTGGCCGGCCAGTCGGTCGCCGTGAAGGCGGACCGCGCGGGCCGCTTCAGCGCGACGCTGGCGCCGCTGCCCGCGGGTGGCCCCTATGAGATGCAAATCAGCGCGCGCAGCGGCCTCGCGATCGTCCGCGACCTGCTTATCGGCGACGTGTTCCTCTGCTCGGGTCAGAGCAACATGGAGATGTCGGTCGAGCGATCGCAGGACAGCTATTCCGTCTATGCCGCGACCGACGACCAGCTGCGCCTGCTCACCGTGCCCAAGGCGACTGCCTTCACGCCGCAGACCGGGTTCGCGGCACAGCCCGGCTGGGCAGCGACCACCCCGGCCACGGCCAGCCCCTTCTCAGCCGCTTGCTTCTACATGGCCCAGGCGCTGCGCAAGTCGGCGAAGGTGCCGATCGGCGCGATTCATTCGAGCTGGGGCGGGTCGCGCATCTCCGCCTGGATGGACGAGCCGGGGCTGCGCGCCGCCGACATGGGCGACGGCGTCGACGCGCTTCGTCTCTACGCTCGCGATGTCCCTACCGCGATTGCCCGGACCAGCGCCAATTGGGAACAATGGTGGCGCGACCAGTCGGGCAATCGGCCGGGCACCGAACCCTGGCAGTTCCAGGCCTCGCTAGACTGGCAACCCGTACCACGGATCGGCGCGTTCAACCGCTGGGGCATTCCCGCGCTCGCCGACTATGTCGGCATGCTGTGGTTCCGCAAGGAGGTGACGCTAACCGCCGAGCAGGCGCGCCAGGAAGCGGTGCTGTCGATCGGCGCGGTCGACGACGCGGACGTCACCTGGGTCAATGGCAAGCCGGTGGGCGGCAGCAGCAATGCCGCCACGCCGCGCAACTATCTGCTGCCGGTGGGCACGCTGGTCGCGGGCAGCAACGTGATCACGATCAACGACGACAATGTCTGGGCGGAAGGCGGCATGATCGGCCCGGCCGAGGCGATGCGGCTCAGCTTTGCGGATGGCACCAGCATCCCGCTCGATACGGGCTGGCGCTATGCCATTGCCGGCAAGCCGCGCACCAACGCGCCCCGCGCGCCCTGGGACGACATCAACGGCGCCGGCACGCTCTACAATGCGATGATCGCGCCGCTCGGTCCGATCGCGCTGGCCGGCGTCGCCTGGTATCAGGGCGAGTCCGACACCGATCTGGCCGGATATGACAAGCGCCTTGCCGCGATGATGCGCGACTGGCGCCGCGGGTTCGGCCTGCCCGAGCTGCCCTTCGCGATCGTCCAGCTATCCGCCTATGGCGATACGGCGTCCCGGCCACGCGAAAGCGGTTGGGCAGGGCTACGCGATACGCAGCGCCGGGTGGCCGAGAAGGACGGGCATGCAGCCGTGGCGGTGACGCTCGATCTGGGCGATCCGCTGGACATCCACCCCGGCGAGAAGCACGAGGTCGGTCGGCGGCTAGCACGGGTTATGCGCAACCTGGCTTATGGCGAGGCGGCGGGGCCTTCGGGCCCGCGCGTCGTGCAGGCAGGCAGGGGCACAGATGGTTCGGTCACGCTCAGCTTTGCGGATGTGGCCGGCGAACTGGCAACGCGTGGTGCTGATCGGGCGATCGGGTTCGAACTGTGCGGAACGGAGCAGGGAAGCTGCCGCTATGCCGATGCCCGCGTGAATGGCAGCCAGGTGGCCATAGCGGCGGATGGGCGTCCGGTGACCCGCATCCGCTATGCCTGGGCGGACAGCCCGACCGTCAATCTGTTCGACCGGGACGGGTTGCCGGTCGGAAGCTTCGAGATATCCGTGCCCTGACCCAGCGGCCAGGGCACGGACCGGGCCTCGCTCAGTGCGCGCGCTTGAGCAGGCCGTGCATGCCGAGCCAGCGGGCATAGGCATCGAACCAGCCGGTGCTGGTGGTTTCCTTCGGGTACATGCCGAAGCCGTGCCCGCCCTGTTCGTATAGATGGAATTCCACCGGCCGCTTGGCCGCCTTCCAGCTCTCGATCAGCCCGAAGCCGCTATTGGCGAAGAAGGGATCGTCCGCAGCCAGCGCGACAAAGGCGGGCGGGGCGTCGGCAGGCACGGTCACCGGGGCGAGCGGGCCATAGATCAGGCCGATAAAGGCAGGCTTGGCATCCTGTCCGGCAAGCGTGGTCGCCAGGGTGAGCATCGCACCGGCCGAGAAGCCGACCATGCCGACCCGGTCGGCATCCACATGCCATTCGCCGGCACGCTTTCGGACCAGCGCGAAGGCGGCGCGCGCGTCGGCGATCTGCGGCGCGATGCCGGCGATCGCCTGCTGCGGATCCATCCGCGGCGCGGTGCGCGCCACGCCCGAGAACATCTCGCGCATCGACTGTTCGAAGGCCGGCATTTCCTGCGGCGTCTGGTTCAGGCGATATTTGAGGACGAACACAGCCACGCCCCTGGCGGCGAGCGCCTTGGCGACGTCCCAGCCCTCGTTCTCCATCGACAGGGTGCGGAAGCCGCCGCCGGGTGCCACGATCACCGCGGCGCCGGTCGCCTTGGCGGGATCGGGCAGGAACGGCGTGAGCGTCGCGACGGTAACGTTGCGTGCGAAGACGCTGCCATATTGGCTGTGCCATGCCTCGGGCGACGTGGCACCGGGCAGGGGGCCGGTATCGAGCGTGATGGCCCTGGGCTGGGCCGGAACGGGGATGGGGGTCATCTTGTCGTTCTGCGCCTGGGCCGGTGCGGCCAGCGCAAGACCGGCGGCGATGCTGGCCATGGCCAGGCTAAGTCGTGCCGGTTTCAGAGCCTCCGTGAAAAGCTTCATTGCACCTCTCCCTTTCATTTCCTCTCGGTCCAAATATAATTGTCTTACTAAATAGTGACTCGGATATGGCTATCCATGCCATACTTAGGAGAAGAAATGCCAATGATATCGAGGCGAGACTGTAGATAAATTGTCTGTCTATTTACCCGCCGGAAGCAGCGGCCCTGACGAGGTGAGCTCGGCCACACTCGCCTTGGCCCAGCACTCGGCCGCCCCTGCGTGCAGGTGCGAAATGTTGCGGCCGGCTGCCTAATGGGCTTGCCAAGCAACCCGCATTCTTCCAGTCTATGATAGCGCTACCATAAATGATCTTGTCAGTCTATATGGCTGCGTCGGTGCTTAGAAGAAATCGATAGGGCACTGTTTTCATTAAATAATAGCCTTGGCTTCCAATAGGAGGGGAGTTGCATGCACGAGATTCGCGGCATCGGACTATTCTTGGCCACCTGTTCGTCTCTGGCCGTCGCCGGCGCGCAGGCGCAGACGCTACGGGTCAGTCCTGATCAGACGCTCGAAACCCAGGGGTTGAGCGTGATCGTGGAGCAGAACCAGTTCAGCCCGATCTTCTTCGATGAGAAGAATGCGGGCATCCAGATCGTCCTGCACGGCGAACGGATCGCTACCGATGGCGAGATCCGGCTGAATCCGACGCCCGAACAATGGGATCCGGTGCCGACCTTCGGTGACCGCACGCTCGGGGAGCCCGGCCAGATCGTCGTGCGCTCGAGCTACCCCAAGGCCAATCTGAAATATCGCGTGAAGGTGACCGCGGAAGAGGGCGGGTTCCGGATCGCAGTCGATCTCGACGCACCGCTGCCGAAGGAACTGGTGGGCAAGGCCGGGTTCAATCTCGATTTCCTGCCGACCGCCTATTTCGGCAAGACCTATCTGATGGGCGAGCGTCCGGGCCTGTTTCCGCGCAATGCGAGCGGGCCGATGGCGACGGACGGTTCCGGCGATCCCCAGCCCCTGGCCTCGGGGGCGCAGACCGTCACGCTGTCGCCCGAAGATCCCGCTACCCGCGTCACCATCACCGCCAACACCCCGCTCGCGCTCTATGACGCGCGCAACCGGGCGCAGAACGGATGGTTCGTCGTGCGTTCGCTCATCACGGAGGGCGCGAAGGACGATGCCATTGTCTGGCACGTCCGCCCGAACGTGATCCCGGGCTGGACGCGTGCGCCGGTCGTGTCGTTCAACCAGGCTGGATACACGCCTGCGCGCGACAAGGTGGCGCTGATCGAGCTCGATCCCGCCTTCAAGGCGCCGAGTGAGGCGGTGCTGGTCAAGCTCACCGCCGATGGCGAGAAGCCCGTGTTCCGCGCGCCGGTCCAGCAGCGCGGCAAATGGCTGCGCTACAACTATGCCGCGTTCGATTTCTCGAGCGTGCGCGAGCCGGGGATCTACGCCATCTCCTATGCGGGGCAGACGACCAATCCATTCCCGATCGCAGCCGACGCCTATGCGCGGATCTGGCAGCCCTCGCTCGACACCTATCTGCCGGTGCAGATGGATCATATGACGGTGCGCGAGCAGTATCGTGTGTGGCAGCGCGCCTCGCATCTCGACGATGCGCGCCAGGCGCCGCCCAATATCACGCACTTCGACGGCTACCGCATGGGCCCGAACCTCGATTCTCCCTTCAAGCCGGGCGAGCATATCCCGGGCCTGGCGGTCGGCGGTTTCCAGGACGCGGGCGACTACGATATCCAGACGCCGCAGAACGCCGATGTGGTCCGAGATCTGGTCTGGGCGCGCGAGCTCTTCGGCCTCGACTGGGACGAGACCAGCGTCGACGAAAAGGCGCGCGAAGTGGAAATCCGCAAGCCGGACGGCGTGCCCGACGCGATCCAGCAGATACGCCACGGCACGTTGCAGCTGCTCGCCCAGTACAAGGTCTTCGGCCACGCGATCGTCGGCATCGTCGATCCGAAGCTCCGCCAATATGCGCATCTCGGCGACGCCGGGTCACAGACCGACGGCAAGCTCTACGACCCTGCCATGGCGCCGGACCAGAGCGATGCGGGCCGCTCGGGCATCGACGATGACCGCTGGGCATTCACCACCGCCTATCCGGCGAACGACCTGAGGGTGGCCGGAAGCCTCGCCGCCGCGAGCCGCGCGCTCAAGGACTCGGATCCCGCCATGGCTGCCGAGGCGCTGGCCGCGGCCAAGGCGCTCTGGACCGCACGTCAGGGCCAGACCGCCAATGCCAGCGATGGTCGTGACGACAACGGTTTCATGGCGCGCTTCCTCGATCTCGCCAAGGTCTCCGCGACGGTGGAACTGATCCTCACCACCAAGGGCGAGGCCGTCTATACCGATCGCCTGCGCACCCTGATGCCGGCGATCGAGGCGAATTTCGATCGGATCAGCGGCGCTGCAATCCTCGCGCTGCCCTATATGGATGCGGCCTATCGCGATCGGATCAAGGCGCTGGTGCGTGCCGCCAAGCCGAAGATCGACGCGGAGCTGACCAATCCCTTCGGCGTGCCGGTCGCCATGGGTTCCTGGGCGGGATCCGGAGAAGTCGCCAGCTTCGGCAGCAACATGTATCTGATGCACCGCGCCTTTCCGGACCTGATCGGATCGGAATACACGCTCCGTGCGCTCGATTACATGCTCGGTCGCCATCCGGCGAACAACCTGTCGCTTGTCTCGACCGTCGGCACACGCTCGAAGCTGATCGGCTATGGCCACAACCGCGCCGATTACGGCTTCATCGCCGGCGGGATGGTGCCAGGTGTGCTGATCATCAAGCCCGATTTCCCCGAGCTGAAGGCCGATTGGCCATTCCTGTGGTTCGAGAGCGAATATACGGTGAGCACCACCACGGCCTATATCCTGGCCGCCAAGGCTGCGTTGGCCGTGGCGGCGGAGCAGCGTTAATTATTGGCATTAAGTCCGCACCGGCACGGTGGGCGCCAGCCTGCCGTGCCACTCCGGCCTGGCGCCGGGTAATTCAGGATTTGGCGCTTTGAGCGTGATTACGAGATCAACCGGTTAGAGGTTCGATCCAATCAGGATTCGAACTGATGTTCTGGGTGGTTCCGCACTATTTCAAAGAGTTACATTGATGGCGCGAAAATGGAGGCGCAACTCATGGCGTTCGAACCCTCCCGTAAGTTACTGAAATTATAGGGGGAGGTGGTGGGAAACGCGAAATGGCAGGGGCGCTCGGATTCGAACCGAGGGCCTTCGGTTTTGGAGACCGACGCTCTAACCAGCTGAGCTACGCCCCTGTGCGGACGGTGCCCTTAGCGCGGCATTGATAGCGGGGCAATAGCCAACGCCGGCCGCTGCGCCCTCGATCGGCTAAAACTTGAGGCCCAAGCGAAAATTGTGCCGCATCGCGCATCCATGCTGTCTGGCGGGCAGCATGGATGCGGCGGGCGACCGTTTCCGGAAGTGGTTCGCCGGCAGTGCCGGGCAATGCGCCCGGAGGCCTGTTGGCCGCGGAGGCGATACCGTCGAGTTCCGGCAGCCGCCCCCGCCAAAGATCATCTGCCGGCTTCAATCCTGGCGAACCGATTTGCGGCGATCATGCTGGCGATCAATGCAATTACCGAGCCTATGATGATCGCATAGTCGGTCTTGGAAATGTATATTGCGCCGCCTTTTCCCAAAAATGGATAGACATATCCAAGTGACGCAACGGGAGCATATGGGCGGTTAATCATCAGGAAGTTGCCATATATGAATATCGATGCCGATGCGCATACAAAGGCGACTACGAATAGTATCTTGAATATTCTTGCGTAGGGCCGGGGAGGGGTATTGTTTAGCATGTTGGCTTGCCCAGAAGATTCAATGAAGGCGATACAACGGTATCGGTGACGCCGCCGAAGGATGTTTCGCCGCCACCTGCTCCTCCGGTCACGCCTCCGCCAACGATCGGCTGCCCGCTGCGGTCATAGCCGGCAAAGCCGTCGACCGTTCCCCCGATGCCCAGGCCGCCGCCGCCGCTGCCGTTGGCGAAGACGCCGCCCAGGTCCTGCACGGTGGGTGCATTGGACGCCTGAATCGACAAGCCCGCCGCGCCCCCGCCGCCTACGCCGCCACCGGGCCCTCCGCTCCCATATAGGGCGACGTTACCATGGCTGTCGAAAGCGACGCCGACAGCCACCTGATACGAGAAGATTCCCCATGTACCCTGGGCGGAAAGTCCAACTTGCACGGTGGTCCCATGGCTGACCGGTCGGCACGGGGCAGGGGTGCTTTGCGGCAGGGAAGGGAGGAAGAGGCCGCCACCTCCCGCACCGGGAGCGCTCTCGATCAGCCCTCCGACGGGGCCCCAGGTCCCCAGGTCCCATGGAAGCCACGACCGGGCCTGTGGCGCGTTGACCGTGATGTTGCAGTCGGCATTCGAATTGCCCTGGTCGTCTACCTCGCATTTGAATCCAGTCGGGTCGCGCCTGTTTACGGGATCTCCGCCGACGTAGTTGTACCAGTTGATGCCATCCCGATATCCGATGGGGTCGGTCTGCATGAACCGGCCGAGGGTGGGCGAGTAGATGCGCGCCTTGTAGTAATACATGCCGAGCTCGGGCAGCCACGCCTGACCGGTATATTGGAACCTGCCGATGTTCGCGGCACCAGGGATGCCATATTCGTCATAGCTGTTCGTGCCGATGACGTTCCCGGCGCCGTCGCTCACGGTCACCACCGAACCGCGCTCGTCGGCGTGCAGCCAGCGCCTGTCGCTCGTGCCGGCGCCTTCGTACCACAGCAGCGCTTCGTCGGGATTGGGGCCGTACACATAGCGCCGCAGCACGGTCCCCTCGGGATTCGAGACCTCCGCGGCGATGTTCCCGCCATCATCGACGAAGCGGGTGGACGTCGCCGTGTCATATTCGAGCAGCCGCCCGAACCCGTCATAGTAGAGCGTGACGCCCGGGCCCGACTTGAGCAGATTTTCGGCGCTGTAGGTGTACGCGTTGCTGCCCGAGGCAGTCAGGTTGCCGCGCGCGTCATAGCCGAAGCCGGTTCCGCCCGCTGCGCTGTACTGGTTGAGGATGTTCGGGGTGTAGCTGCGATCGGTATCGATGGCGCCCGTCCAGGCATAGGCGTCATTCGATCGGGTCGTCGAGGTGATCTGGGACGCGGCATTATAGCCGAATCCCAGGTTCAGGTCGCTCGCAGTGCCAGCGAGGTCGATGCTCAGGCCGGACAGGCGCGAGGCGGGGTCATAGCCGTAGCTGGTGCTGGTGCCGTTCCCGCGGGTCAGGGAAGTACGGCGTCCTAGGTCGTCATAGCCATAGCTGGCCAGGGTGGCCGAGCCGTTCTCCCTGATGGCCGTCATCTGCCCGGTCGTGTCATACTCGTAGGTGACGTAGAAGCCGTCCCACCAGCTGACCCGCGTGCGGTTGCCGGCCGCGTCATATTGATAGCCGAGGGTGCCGAACGGCTGGGTCTCGCTGGTGAGGCGCGACAGGGCGTCATAGCTCCTCGTGACCGTCGAGCCCGTCTTCGCGATCGTTGTCGGGCGGCCCAGCAGGTCATGGGCGTAGTTCACCGCCGGTTCGCCTCCCGGCAGCGTCTTGGTGGTCAGCCGGTTCTGGGCATCATACGCATAGCCGATGCTCGTCCCGTCGCGGAGGCGACGGCTCGTGACGTTGCCGTCGGGATCATATCCCAGCTGCTCATAGCTGCTGTCGGAATAGGTCGTCGTCGATAGCCGGTCGAACGCGTCGTAGCCGTAGGTCGTGACATTGCCGTTCGCGTCGGTGAGCGAAGCCGTCCTGCCATTGTCGGTATAGCCGGTCGTGACGTCGTCCGAGGCGTCCGCGGTGCCATAGGCATTGGTGACCTTGGTCGGCCGGTTGGCATTGTCGTACGTGTATCTGGTTATCCGGTCGGGGCCATCGCTGCCGGTTGCCTGTGCGGTGCAGGCGGATGCGGGCAACGCGTTCCAGGCGCTGCTGTTCATGCGAACCGCGGTGCAGTCCAGCCGCCCGGCTACGTCGTAGCTGTACTGGGTTACGCCATAGGTCGATCCTCCGGCGCTCAGCGTCTCCTGTGCCTTCCTGTCCGAGGCGTCGAGCGTTGCGGAGATTTGCTGCTGCGGCGCGAATGCCGCCCAGTCCGCATCGCTGGTCCCGTTGACGATGCCGGCCTCGACCTGCGTGGGAATGCCCCTTGCGTTGTACGTCGTCCGCGTTGCCCGGCGCCTGCGCGGGCCGCCTCCGTCGGGATCGGGGGCGATCACGCCGACGGCCTCGCGGTCGGCGTCGTAGCGATAGCTGGTCGTGTCGTCGGATCCGGCCAGGGGGCCATCGACGCTGATCCGATTGCCCACGTCGTCATAGGCCATTGTCGTCGTTGCGCTCACGGCGCCGTCGCCGGACGCCTTGGTCACCGTCACCGGCAGCAGATTGTTGCCATAGGCGATCGTCGTCTTCGCCTCGTCGCCGCCTCCTGCGCAGCTCGCCCCGGTCTGGCAGGCCGAAATGCCGGTGAGCAACTGGACGCCATTCGTGGTCGTGTAGGAATAGGTGGTCTTTGGCCGCACCGCGCCCGAGGTCGCGGCCGGCGCCGTCACGGTCAGGACGTTCCCGGTGGCGGTGTCATAGGTATAGTCGGTCTGGTTGAGGTTGGCGTCCTTCGTCCAGTTGGGGCGATTGCATTTTGCCGCGCTGGTGCAGGTGGCGTCGAAGCCCGCGGTCGTCACGATATCGCCTGCGCCCGGACCCGTCTTGGCCACCGCCCGCGCTTCGGTGACGTTGCCGCGGGCATCATAGGTGTATTGCGTGTAGTTGCCCTCGGGCATCGTCACGCGGGTGACGCGGCCACTCGTGTCATAGTCCCACTGCGTCTTCTTGCTGATCGGGGCGGGTGTCGTCACGGACTTCATACGCTGCAGCGCGATGTCGAAGGTGTAGACGGTCGCGTGCCCCGCCGGATCGGTTACCGTGGTCGTCCGGATGCCGCCGGCATCGGAATAGGCATAGGTCGTCACCCCGTCGGGCGTGGTCAGGCTGGCCACCCTGCCCGAGCCGTCGAATGCAACGGTCAGATCTTCGGCGGCCTTGCCGGGCCTCGTGATGCCGAACCCGTTGGTCGCGAAGCGATAGGTGGTCGCCCGCGACATCGGGTCCGTCACCGTCGTGTAGCGCGTCGCGCCGCTCCAGGTCGTCGCGAAGGTCTGCGAGCGCGTGCTGGCGCCGGCAACGACCGTATTGGTCATGCTCACGCTGACAGCCGAGCTCCAGGTGGTGAAGTCCGGGAAGTCGCCATCCGCCTCGGACCAGGAACCGATGGCGTTGTAGTTGAACTTCAGCGTGTACCCGCCCTTGCTGGTCACCGTCCCCGGGCGATATGCATAATTGTGCTGAAGGCAGGTATAGCGGTTGGATAGCTGCTTGTAGCTGACGCAGTAATAGAGGCTGTCATAGCTGTAGGTCAGGACCGCGCCGGACGGCATGGTCACGTCGGTGGCCAGGCCGACCACGGTTTGATCCGGATAGGCTCCCTGCTTGGCCTTATCGAGATGGATCCGCGTGCCGTTGCGAGCGGTGTAGGTATAGATGCTGCCGCTCAGGGTCAGCGACGAGCCGTTCCCCTCGGTCGGGACGTAGCTGGTGCCCGAAAGCGTGAAGGAGTCCGACCGCCCGTTGAAATAGACGGTGGTGGTGCTGCCCGAGACGTACAGCGAAGCCCAGACATTATCCCCGCCGGCTCCGCCGCGATATACCGTCCTGTAGCTGAGGCCCGTGGAGCCATCCTGGCCGGCGCTCAGCTCCGGGCCGTCGTAATTATACTTGCCCAGGAAAAGGTCGACGCCATTGGCATCGATGGACTCGCGAACCGGGGCGGGGCCGGTCGTCTGCGCCGATGCCGGGATGGCCAGCAGGCCGGAGCAGAGGATCGTCGTCAGGCAGAGTGCCATACGGCGCGCGCGCAAAGGTGCGCGCTCGATCTGCGTCGAGTGCGTCATGACTGTTCCATCATGTGAGAGTTGTCGGGGAGGTACGCTTGACAGTCGGGCTCGGGCCCTGGCGCATGTCAGGGCGCGCCGGTGACCTTCACGTTGGTCCGATTGCCTGCCTTGTCATGGGAATATTCGGCTTTGACGCCGTTGTTCACCGTGCCGGCGCGCTCGACCTTAACCAGCCGGCCTTTCGCGTCGTAGCTATAGGTTACCGTTTCCGACGCCGAACTGAGTGTGGGCACTGCAATCATGAGTGCCGTCGCGAATGCTAACTTCCGGGACACGCTACACCCCCTCGCGATACACCAGCGGACTTTGCCGGTTACGCTCGCAAGACATAGCAACTCCAATATGCGGCACCGCTTCAAATGAAACTTTGGTAATGTTGAAGATGAGCGCGGCCGGGGACATGCGCCGCATTCGGCTCCGGACGGAAACCATGTGTTTCCGTTCCGGCCGCTCGGCGCCGATGCGATCGGCGTGGCCGAGGCCTATCTCCTCTACGGATCACCCAGGGCAGAGGCTTGGGGTTTGAGATCGGGGACATGGCATGAAGAAGATCGGCTTTCTTTCGTTCGGGCATTGGTCGGGCGCGCCCTATTCGGCGACGCGCTCGGCTTCCGACGTGCTGCTCCAGTCGATCGACCTGGCCGTCGCCGCCGAGGAACTCGGCGCGGACGGCGCCTATTTCAGGGTCCATCATTTTGCCCGGCAGCTGGCCTCGCCCTTTCCGCTGCTCGCCGCGATCGGCGCGAAGACGCGGCGGATCGAGATCGGCACCGGCGTGATCGACATGCGCTACGAGAATCCCTTCTACATGGCCGAGGACGCCGGCGCGGCGGACCTGATCAGCGGCGGACGGCTTGAGCTCGGCATCAGCCGGGGCTCGCCCGAGCAGGTCATCGAGGGCTGGCGGCATTTCGGCTATGCGCCCGCCGAGGGAGAGAGCGACGCCGATATGGGGCGCCGCCATGCCCAGGTGTTTCTCGACCTGCTGAAGGGCGAGGGTTTCGCCCGTCCCAATCCCCGGCCGATGTTCCCGAACCCGCCCGGCCTGCTCCGGCTCGAGCCGCATGCGGAGGGTCTGGGCCGGCGGATCTGGTGGGGGTCGGCGTCCGATGCGACCGCGGTGTGGGCCGCGCAGCAGGGCATGAACCTGCAGAGCTCGACCCTGAAGGCGGACGAGAGCGGGGAGCCCTTCCATATCCAGCAGGCCCGGCAGATCCGGCTGTACCGCGAAGCCTGGCAGCAGGCCGGGCATGACTGGCAGCCACGCGTCTCGGTATCGCGCTCGATCTTCGCGCTGATGAACGACGAGGACCGGGACTATTTCGGCCGCGGCGACGATGGCGACCAGATCGGCGAGATCGACAACATGCGCGCCGTGTTCGGCCGTTCCTATGCGGCCGAGCCGGACAGGCTGATCGAGCAGCTGCGCGCGGACGAGGCGATTGCCGAGGCGGACACGCTGCTGCTGACCGTGCCGAACCAGCTGGGCGTGGCGTACAACACCCATGTCCTGGAGGCCATTCTCACCCATATCGCGCCGGCGCTGGGCTGGCGCTGATCCGGGGGCGGCCGGAGGGCGTTGAAGGTCCCTTCGGCCGCTTCTCCTAGAGCTGGTGCCAGAACAGGAAGACGCGCACCTGGTCGTCGTTCGTCGGCGCATAGCCGAGGTTGAGCGATTCATTGCCCTCTCGCCATGGCACCTGCACCGTGGCGAGCCCCGGTACCTTGTCCGGCGTCCAGTCCCCTTCGTCCGGCCCCAGGTGGAAGTTCGCATCGGCGGAGAAGGGCGGGGCATTGCCCGGCACCAGCGTGGCGCGCCAGCCGGCCCAATCCGCCCTGGTCATCACCAGCGTGACGCGGGCGGCATTGTCGCGGCCTTCGATCCTGTCGGCATGCTCCACCTTGGCGCTGGTCGGGAAGGTCACCCCGATCTGTCTGGCCACGGACTGCGCGTCCTGCATCGAAACCTCGCTGCTGTTGGAAGGGGAGGTGGCGGCATTGCCGTCCGCCACGTTGGAACAGGCCGCGGCGAACAGGGCCAGCAGCACGGGCAAGGAGCCTCGCATCAGCGGCCCGGCTTCTTGAGGATCGCTTCCTCGCCGGGCGTGGCGGCGCCTTCCCAGGTGAAGTGGCGCTCGATCTTGCCGTGACAATCGAATTCCCGCGCCAGGCCCTGGCGGTGGAATTCGCCCATGAATTCGTCGGTCACCTCGATGCCGCCGATCGTGACCTTCTTGCCGCCGTCCCAGTTGTAGCGGTCATAGAAATGATATTCGAAATCGACTTCGAACCGCCGCCCGATGGTGCCGGCAGAGATCTTCGCCATGCCCTTGCCCCAATAGGTGTAGCCGCCGATCGCGAAGAACCAGTCGGCGCTTTCGCCCTTGTAGTTGTAGGCGCTCTCGCCGGTGCGCGAGGTGAAGTAATGCGTGCCGTTGGGCAGCCCGCTGATGAAGCGCTGGGCCTGGCGAAACTCGGCGATCATCGCGCGTTTCGCGGTGGGCACGGAGGCGATCATGTCCTCCAGGTCGATCTCATAGTCCCGGCCGGTGTTGTTCAGATAATGCTGCATGTGCCGGGTGGCGTTGATGCCGGGATAGACCATGGTCGGCACGCCCAGCACCGCCTGGATTGCCGTGCGCTGCGCCACGGCGCCCGCCGTGATCGGCTTGGAGCGCCACGCACCCGCGCCCGGATCATGGCGCAGCCGCGGATTGGCCGTGCCGGTCTCGTAATTGGCGTCGCTGAGGAACGGACCGGGCGGCGGTGGCAGTATGCTCGGCATCGGCGGGCGGCCGGGACGGGTGGAAGGGGCAATACCCATACGCGCTCCTCGCGATCTTCAGATCGCCGGCAGAGTAATCGCAAGTATCGCCTGGCGGAATTGCATCCTGACGCGACTGGTCGCGAAATCAGCGCGGCGCGACGTACCTGCCGCGCGTTCCAACCTCGGGATTACATCCGATGCGGTGCATCGATGGCGACCGTCATAGCCGCGGGAGCGGAGTGTGCAGTATCGTTGCGCCAAATGTGTAATATTCATGTTTACGATGAATTATGATCCAATTCAGATGTAATTGATCAAACTATATTTGGCTTCACAAAATAAGTCGGCATTCTTCCGCTGATGATTCGCGGCGATGATCTGCCGGAATCTGAGGGGCGGGGGAAGAAACATGACGATCAGGATCAGCCGCGCGGACTATCTGCGGTCGCACCCCAATGCTTCCGCTTGGGCCGAGCTCGCGGAGGCGACCAATGCGCAGATGCGGATCACCCCGGGTCCGATCGAGCTGGAAGAGGGCAGCTTCAAGGGCAAGCGCGCGCTCATTCTCGGTGCCGGCGTCGCCGGGCTGACCACGGCCTATGAGCTGCTGTTCCACAAGACCGGCATGGAAGTCACGATCCTCGAGGCGCAGAGCCGGACCGGCGGGCGGTGCCTCTCGCTGCGCACCGGCGATACGCTGACCGAGGACAAGGACGATGCGCTGTTCGGGTCGGAGCCGGGCGAGACCCAGGTCGTCCGCTTCGAATGGCCGGTCGGCGATTCCGAGCCCTATCTGAACGCGGGCCCCGGCCGCATTCCCTCGGCGCACAAGCGGCTGCTCAACTATCTCCGCGAATTCGGGGTCGCGGTTGAAATCTATGTGATGAATTCGATGTCGAACCTCGTCCATATGGACACCGGGCCGCTCAAGGGTAAGCCCCGGGTCTATCGGCAGATCGACCACAATCTGCGCGGCTGGATCGCGCAGCTGGTGCATGAGCATGCGTCCGAGCTGATCGACGCGCCCAGCCTGGCGATCCCCAAGAGCCAGCAAAAGTCGCTGGCCGAGAAGCTCCAGTCGCTGATGGTGAGCTTCGGCGAGCTGGACGACGAGGGCCGCTATGCGCCCACTGCCGGCAACGCAGGCTTCGAGAATGCGATCTCGCGTGCCGGGTTCGACGTCCTGCCCGGCGTGGCGGTGGGCGAGATCGCCGAGGCGATCAAGCTCCAGGACCTGCTCGCGTCGGAATATTGGGCGCAGACGCGCTTCTATCAGCCGGTCGACTTCCTCTGGCAGCAGACGATCTTCCAGCCGGTCGGCGGCATGGACCAGGTCCAGCGCGCCTTTGCCCGCCAGGTGGCGACGCTGGGCGGGATGATCCACCTCAACAGTCCCGTGACCTCGATCGACTGGGATGCGAAGAAACGCGAGTTCGTCGTGCAGGTCGCCAAGATCGGCAGCAAGGAGACGATCGAGTATCGCGCCGACTATTGCTTCTCGAACATCGCGATGCCGTTCCTCGAGAAGCTGCTGTCCAAGGAATTGCAGGGCAGCGGCGACAAGAGCGGCTTCGCGCTTCCGTTCAAGAAGGGGCTCAAGGCAGTCTATGCCGCGCAAGCCCGGCCGCGCACCAACGCTGAGGGCAAATATCAGGACAAGTTCCTCGCCGTGACCACCAAGGTCGGCTGGCAGGGCGACCGCACGCTGTGGCAGGGCAAGCTCATCACCCATGATCATGAGGACGACCTCAAGCTCAACACGCTGGTCGCGCCCGACAGCGAGGAGGGCGTCGTGCCGATCTTCGGTGGGATCAGCTGGACCTCGCATCCGATCGTCCAGATCTGGTATCCCTCGACCGGCTATCACGACCGCAAGGGCGTGCTGACCGGCGCGTATAATTTCAGCCAGACCGCCTATGAATGGGGCAGGAAGCCGGTAAGCGAGCGGCTCGACATGGCGCGCGAGGGTGCGCGGCAATTCGGCAAGCGCTTCGGCAACGGGCTGCACGACGGGCTCGCGATCGCGTGGCAGAACATGCCCTATATCAAGGGCGGCTGGGCTTATTGGCAGTCCGTCGGCAAGGACGCCGTGAAGCACTTCAACATTCTGAGCCAGGGCACCGGCGTCCATGACGCGAAGGGCAAGCTGTCCGATCCGGTATTCTTCGTGATCGGCGACCAGCTGTCCTCGCTGCCGGGCTGGCAGGAGGGCGCCATCGCCGCGGCGCTCAACGCGCTGACCCGCATGGCCCGGCCGGACCTCGAGATCCCGTATCTCGAGAAGCTGCCCGACACCAGGCTGCTGGTCGAAGGCGTCTAGGCGCGTAGCAATTCTGTCGGAACAGCAAGGGGAAGCGGTGATGGCATTCAGTCGAGCAACTCTCATGGCCCTGAAGGATGGGGGCCGTACCCTCCAGACGGCGCGGCGCGGAGAAAAGCTTCTCGGCCCGCTCGCGCTGCTGCCGGGCGTCTGGAAGAACGAAGGCGGGCTCGAGGGCAGGGGCTGGAACATGATCGCCCTGCCGTTCGAGACGCGCCCGGGCTCGCCGATCGATTACCGCTTGCTGCTGAACCAGTATAACGAGACGCTGGTCTTCGACCTGGTCGACAAGGGCGTGCCCAATCGCGGCCTGACCGCTGCGGGGATCCAGGCCGATCAGTCGCTGATGGCGCTCGACTATGAGCAGGTCACCGACCAGATCGCGACCGCCGATTTCCCGCACAGCAACGTCCTGGGGCCGACCAGCCCGCCCGGGAACACGATCCACCACGAGCCCGGCTTGTGGCTCAACATGCTCGACCAGGTCACCGACGGGTTCGACATCGCGCGGCTCGGCAGCGTTCCGCATGGCGACGCCGTCCTCGCGCTCGGCCGGAGCGCCCCGGTCACGGCCGGCCCGCCGGTCATCCCCGATGTCAGCGGCCTGCCGCTGAAGGTCAGGCAGGACCTCGAAAGCCCGTATCTCGCCCCCTATAAGCACTTCCACGACAATCCGTTCGAGGGCGTGTTCGATCCGGTCCATCCGGCCGAGCTGCTCAAGCGGGCCAATGAAGGCGTCGACATCCTCCGCACCACGACGCTCGCCGTCGACACCGAAGCGGAAACGGGCGGGATCCACAACATCCCCTTCATCGTCAAGCAGGCCAACGCCTCGTCGATGCGCTCGACTTTCTGGATCCAGGAGCTCGCGGAGACCGACAGCCAGGGCAGGCCGAAGCTGCGCCTCCAATATCTCCAGATCGTGATGCTCGACTTCGATCCGCGGACCAGCGGCCTGCCCGGCCGCATCGTCTGGCCGCACGTCTCGATCAACACGATGCACAAGGTCGAGAGCGCCCCGGACGACAAGGCGGAGCTGTTCGCGAGCACCACGGAGCCCTTCGCCAATCTTCCGTGAGGCGCGAGCTGTGGCCCCCTGCAACCTCAGGGGGCCTTTTCCTCATATCGCTTTAGCACCTCCACCGGTGTCGCCGGTGCCGGCCAGAGCGTGAGATGATAGTGGTCATCGCCGTCGAGCCCGTCCTCGCTCAATGTACCGAGCCCCGCGAAGCAGGCGCGGACGCGGTAGCTGCCCGGCGCGATGTCGACGATGTCGATCGAGCCGCCTGTGCATTCATGGATCTCGAGGCGTCCCGAAGGCAGGTCGAGGCTGGCCTCGGCGACATGGTCCCAGGCGGAGAGGTCGAGCGCCGGCGCCATATCGGCGATATCCAGCGTCACGGGCACGTCCATGTTCCGTACCGGCTGGATCACCACCACGAAGGGCGCAGCCTTGATCCGGTTGCGCAGGTCCGCCTCGGCATAGTCGGTGGGCGGTTCCGGCATCGCGCCCGCGTCCCACAGATAGAACTGAAAATAGTCGGCGAAGATACTGTACTGCCTGCTCGCCATCTCGACTCTCCCGGGGATGTGGGTGCGGCGTATCGAAGCGGATCGCGCGTGAACAGGCGCCGCGTCTAAACGGTCCGATACGGTTCGATGCGCTTGCGGGGCGGGAGTGCAGCGATCAGGTTCGGCGCGACCGGCATGGGAGCAGCGGAATGATCGAAATCGGGGATGTGGTGCACGATCTGCGGGTGCAGCTGCGCCAGCTGGACGGAGAGATCGCCACCCGCGTGAAGGAAGTCCGCCAGGGCCTTCTGGTCCAGCGCGAGCTCGACGCCCTGATCGAGCGCCGCAATACCGCCTATCAGCGGCTCATGACGATCCAGAGCGCCATGGGCGTGCCCGTGACCCACATGATCAATGACCTCAGCGAGTTCGGCGGCGCGCGCTAGGCCGCGGCGCTGGCCCCGCCCTGCGGACTGATGGCCAGCACGCGCGCTTCCTGCACGGGCAGCGGGCGGCCGAAATAATAGCCCTGCACCTTGGTGCAGCCGAGCTGCTGGACCATGTGGTGCTCCTCCTCGGTCTCCACGCCCTCGGCGGTGGTCGCCATGCCCAGGCTGTCGGCGAGCGCCACCACCGCGCGGATGATCGCGATCGCTTCCTTGGTGCCCTTGGACGCGCCCTGCACGAAGCTGCGGTCGATCTTGATCGAGCTGAACCTGGTGTGCGCCAGATAGCCCAGCGAGGAATAGCCGGTGCCGAAATCGTCCAGGCTCAGCCGCACGCCCAGCTCCAGCACCTTCTCCAGCACATGGATCGCCTGGGTGCCCTCGCGCATGAACACGCTCTCGGTCACTTCCAGCTCGAGCCGCTCGGCGGGCAGGCCGGACTGGGCGAGCGCCTGCGCCACCATCGTCGCGAAGCTCGGCGAATGGAGCTGCTCGGGGCTGACGTTCACTGCCACACGGATATTGGAATCCCACTTCGCCGCCTCGTCGCAGGCGGTGCGCAGCACCCATTCGCCGATCTGCGGGATCAGCCGGGCATCCTCGGCCAGCGGCACGAACTTGGCGGGGGAGACCACGCCGAACTCGGGATGCGTCCAGCGCAGCAGTGCCTCGAAGCCCATCAGCCCGCCCGTCGCGGCGTTCACCACCGGCTGGTAGTTGAGGTGCATCTCGCCATTCTCGACCGCGCCGCGCAGCGCGATCTCGAGCACGCGGCGCTCCTCGGCCGCCATGTGCAGCTGCGGCTCGTAGCAATGGAAGGCGCCGCCGCCGGTATCCTTGGAGCGATAGAGCGCCAGGTCGGCCGAGCGGATCAGCATCTCGGCGGTGCGCCCGTCGCGCGGGCCGACGGCGAGACCCACCGAGGCGCCGATGAACAGCGTGTTCTGGTCGATCTCATAGGGGCGCGAGACGGTGTCGATGATCGCCTGGGCCAGCCGCTCGATGCCGGCGGTGTCGGTCGCGTCGCGTACCACCACGGCGAACTCGTCGCCACCGAGCCGCCCGACCATCTCGTTCTCGCTCATCAGATGCTTGAGCCGCTCGGAGACGCGCATCAGCAGCCGGTCGCCCACCGGATGGCCCAGCGTGTCGTTCACTGCCTTGAAGCGATCGAGGTCGATCATCATGAAGGCGCAGCGCGACCCCCATTTCTCGGCCTCGCCCATCGCCCGGGCCAGCGTCTCGTTGAGCAGCAGGCGGTTGGGCAGGCCGGTCAGGGTGTCGAAGCGCGCCATCTTGCTGATCTGGTCGGCCGACTTGCGCGCCTCGGTCACGTCCGAGCCGACACCGCGGAAGCCGATGAACGCGTTCGCATCGTCATAGCGCGGGCTCGCCGACATCTCCCACCAGCGCTCCTCGCCATGGACGAGGACGGGGAGCAGCAGGTCGTGGAACGGCTCGCGCGTCTTCAGCTTCTCGGCCAGCTCGCGCAGGCCGGCGGCGAAATTGCCGTCTTCCCAGGTCGGGCCGGCCAGCACCTGGAGGAAGGGCATGCCGTTGATCGCCTTGGGGTCGAGGCCCAGCGACTTGGAGAAGCGCGGATTGGCGCGCGCCACGCGGCGCTGCGCATCGATTTCCCACAGCCAGTCGGCTTCCCCGTCACGCTCGCCTTCGCGCAGGAGCAGGCTCAAGGTCTCGTCGCGCTCGGCAATGGCGATCTCGCCGGCACGGATCACCACCAGCGCCTTGCCGCGGGCAAAGGTCGCCATCGCGAGCAGAACGGTGAAGATCGCGGAGGCCGCCGCCAGCATCGGCGAGGCGATCAGCGACAGCGTCACCACCAGCGCGCCGCCGACGATCGAGACGAAAATGATGGTGGCGAGCGGCAGCGCGGCCATCGCCACGGCGCTCGCGGTCATCAGCAGCGACAGGACGATCCACAGGCCGAGCGCGGCATTGGCGTCGACCGCATGGCCGAAGGCGAGCGGCGCGATCGACCAGACCGCGCCCAGCGCGATGCCGTCGAGCACCGTATCGCGCACGTCGCTCAGCGGGGCGGTCACTGCCTCGCGGTGACGCCTGGCGAGCCGGCGAAAGGCGACGGCGGCGCCGACCGCGGCGACGATCGCGCTCCAGCTCGCCAGCTGCCACAGCGGCACCAGCGGCGCGAGGATCATCGTGACGAGCGACGCGCCGATCACATTGGCGGCAAGCATGAACAGCGCCAGCTGGCTGCCGGCATGGAGCTGGGCAGCACGGATCGGCCCCCAGTCGGTGGTGTCCGCCGGGTCGTACAGGCCCAGAAGCGCACGCGCATCGATGCGCGGCCGGGCGAATTGCGAGGTCGTCTGGCTGTTCACCCGGAGGGTGTAGCCCAGCGCTGGTTAGCGAGTGGTTAGGCCGGGAAGGGCGGAATGCGGATTTTTCTGGCCGGTCGAAGGAAGGCGGCCTCCCAAAACCAATACCGTCATCCCCGCGAAGGCGGGGATCCAGAGTGGCGGAGCGACTCCCTTTGTGCCCCTGGTCCCCGCCTTCACGGGGATGAGGGAAGGGGGGCACTTCCCTGACTCCCCTCCCTGCAAGGGAGGGGCTGGGGGTGGGTATTTGACCGCGTGACGGTGAGTTTATGCGGTCGGTAACAGTATCGCCCGGACCCGACCCACCCCCGACCCCTCCCTTCCAGGGAGGGGAGAATTATCTTCCAGTGAGGGCAGCAACCTCACTCACCCCGCGATCCAGTTCCCATGGAACCCCGGCGGCACGCGATGCGGCAGCCGCACGCTCGCCACCGGCGCACCCTCGAAGTCGCGCGCATCGAGGATCACCAGGTCGGTGGTCTCGTGCGGCAGGTCGATCACCAGCCCGATCAGCCAGCCCTCGTCCTCGCCGGCATCGGGCCCGGCGGGGACGAAGACGAATTCGCCCGGATGCCGGCCCGCGCCGAATTCGTGGACCTGGCGCGTCCCCGCCTCCAGGTCATGCTTGTAGAGCCGCGTGCCGGCGATCGCGAACCGGTCCTCCGCCAGCGCCATCGTATAGGCATAGCGATAGGGCTGGCCGAACAGGCGTTCGTCCGGCCGCGGGAATTCCTGCGGCGACGCATCGAGCATGTGCCGCTCGGCGGTGCCGGCCACGGGATCGAGGATGAAACGCTCCAGACCGCGCGGATTCTGGTCGGGCCCGCCGGGCTCGCCGGCGAACATGCTGTCATAGGTCACCGCGTCGAGCACCACCCGGCCATCGGGCAGGTCATAGGCATTGGCGGTGTGGAAGATGTAGCAGCGCTCGATCTCGATCCAGATCGTGTCCTCGCCGCGGCCGTCGCGGGCGAGCAGGCCGATCCGGGCGCGATGCTCGGGGTTCCAGCGATAGGGGTAGCGGGTGCCGCGCATCGCCTCGGCCAGCGAGAAGGTCACCGGGAGGTCCATCACCACCGCATAGCGCGCGGTGAAGGCGCAGTCGTGGATCGACGGGCCATGCTCCACCGCGATCGGCTCCTCGCGCACCACCTTGCCCTCGGGCGAGATCACGACGTGATGGACCAGGTTCGGCGCCATCGCGGCATAGGTGATCGCATGCTGTTCGCCGGTCCGCGGATCGCGGTGGGGATGGGCGGTGAAGGTGCCCGCCAGCGTGCCGCCGAAATCGCTATAGGCTTGGCTCTCCATGTCGCGCGACAGCGTCACCGGCGTGCTGCCCGCCTCGACCAGCGCCAGTATCTCGCCGGCGATCTCCAGCACATTGGTGTTCACCGTGTCGAAGCCGCCATGGCGCGGGCCGGGGGCGGGTGCCTCGCCCAGCGCCGCGGCGGCCGGGGTCGAGCGGATCCAGCGGTTGCGGTACCAACTCGCCTTGCCGTCGCGGATCGCCAGGCCGTGGACCATGCCGTCGCCGATGAACCAGTGATAGCCCTGCGGATCGGGCTTCACCGGATTGGGGCCGATGCGCATATATTGCCCGTTCAGCGCCGGCGGTATCGTGCCGGTGACGGGAAGGTCGGTTAGGGTCAGCTCCGCGCGCATCGGCGTGTGGATGCCGGTGAGGAAGGGGTGGTCGGTCGTGTCGTCGAGCAATTCGGTCGCGCTTGCCATTGCCGCCTCCTGGCTTATGTTTACAGCGTTCACATAGCGGGCAATGATAACAGTGTCAACATCCGAGGCCGGCAAGGCCTATCATCATGGCGATCTGCGCGCGGCGGCGATCGAGGCCGGGCTCAAGCTGCTCGAGACGCGCACCGCCGACGATCTCGGCCTGCGCGAGATCGCGCGCACCGTCGGCGTCAGCGCGACCGCGCTCTACCGGCACTTCCCCGACAAGAAGGCGCTGATGACCGCGCTGGCGGGGGAGGGGTTGCGGCGCCTGTCCGATGCGCAGCACGAAGCGGCCGAGCGTGCCGGCGGCGGCAAGGCGGGCTTCGCGGCGACGGGCGCGGCCTATGTCCGCTTCGCGCTGGCCAATCCGGCGCTGTTCCGGCTGATCTTCGCCAATCCGGAGATGGATTCCTCCGCCCTGTCGCATGAGGATGGCGCGATGGCCTTCCTCAAGGAAAATGCCCGCGCCGCGGCGGCCGAGCATGGTGGCGACGCGGAGGTGATCGTCTTCCACGCCTGGTCCTGCGCCCACGGCCTGGCGATGCTGATGCTCGACAGGCAGATCCCCGCGGACGACGCAATCATCGACCGGGTGGTCGGGGGGAAGTGGTGAGGGCCCCTCCCAAGCGTCATCCCCGCGAAAGCGGGGACCCATCTCCCGGACTGTCCGCGCGCGCTACGGCTGTTGTCCTCGCTGCATCTGCACGAGATGGGTCCCCGCTTTCGCGGGGATGACGGGTGTGCTTGCAATATAGGATTTCGCCTGTTTGCCTGACGCAGCCGGGCCCTGGCTCCGGCCGCTCTTTCACACTGTTGGAAAAATAGGATCACGCCCGCGCAAGGATATTGCGCGATGCGCGGCGTTTCCGGGAAAAGAGGGAAAATAAGCCCCGCAAAAACCGGCTTTTGCCGTGTACTTCGTGGACTTAGGCGAGTCGGCTGCGGCGCCCGCATAGGAAAGGCCGGAAGTTCCCCGGCGAAGGCCGGGGCCCAGTCGCGGCGAACGCAGAGAGGCGGGTAAACCTCTCCTGCGACATCGCAACTGGCCCCGGCCTTCGCCGGGGAACAGTGTTTCGATGGATGGGTTGGCGAGCCCTTACGCGGCGAGCGCGTAGGGCTTGATCTCGCCGTTCAGGTAGAGGTTGCGCGCCTTGGCACGCGAAAGCTTGCCCGAGCTGGTGCGCGGCAGGGTGCGCGGCGGGACCAGTTCGATCACGCAGTTCATGCCGGTCACAGAGCGGACGCGCTCGCGGATCTCGTCGCGCAGGCGCAGGCGCTCGGCCTCGTCCGAGGTGCGGCACTGCACCAGCACGGCCGGCGTCTCTTCGCCGCCCGGGGTGGTGATCGCGAAGGCGGCCACGTCGCCCTGCTTGAACGCCGGCAGCTGCTCCACGGCCCATTCGATGTCCTGGGGCCAGTGGTTCTTGCCGTTGATGATGATCATGTCCTTGGCGCGGCCGACGATGTAGATATAGCCGTCGCTCATGTAGCCCATGTCGCCCGTGTCGAGCCAACCGTCCTTCAGACAGGCGTCGGTCGATTCCTGGTCGCGGAAATAGCCGACCATCACGCTCGGGCCCTTGCACCACACCTTGCCAATCGCCTTCTCGGGAAGCGGCGTGCCGTCCTCCTCGCGGATCTCGATCGTCATGTCGCGCGCCGGAACGCCGCAATTGACGATCGCGCGGAAGCGCTGCGGGCGGTCGCCCCGGGCGACTTCGCCGCCCGAGAGCTGGGTCTCTTCGACCAGCTCGACGACGATGCCTTCGCCCGGCGGCATGATCGAGACGGCGAGCGTCGCCTCGGCCAGGCCGTAGCTCGGCAGGAAGGCCGAAGCCTTGAAGCCCGCATCGGCGAACGCGTCGACGAACGACTGCATCACGTCCGGGCGGATCATGTCGGCGCCGTTGCCGGCGACGCGCCAGCGGCTCAGGTCGAAGCGGTCGCTGGCCTTGGTCTGGCTCGACATGCGGCGGGCGCAGATGTCGTAGCCGAAGGTCGGCGAGTAGCTGAGCGTGTTGCCCTGGTTGCGGCTGATCAGGTCGAGCCAGGCGAGCGGGCGCCGGGCGAAGTCCTCGGTCTTCAGGTAGTCGGTCGACACCTGGTTGGCGACGACCGAGAGGAAGCAGCCGACCAGGCCCATGTCATGATACCAGGGCAGCCACGAGACACAGCGGTCGCCTGTGGTCACGTTCATGCCGTGGCTGTGCGCGGCCAGGTTGTTGAGCAGCGCGTGATGGGTGATCACTACGCCGTGCGGGAAGCGCGTCGAGCCGCTCGAATATTGCAGATAGGCGATGTCCTCGCCCTTCGATTCGGGCAGCGCTGTCGGCGCTGCGTCGCGCTGGCCGAACTCGGCCCAGTCCACGCCCGGCACGTCGCGGCCGCGCGCCGCTTCGGCGCACATCGCGCCGATCTCGGGCGGGTAGAACAGCATGCTCGGGTCGCAGCTCTGCAGCTGGACGGTCAGCTGGTCGATGTACGACTGCGCGCCGCCGAAGCTGGTCGGCAGCGGCAGCGGCACCGGCCAGGCGCCGGCATAGACGCAGCCGAAGAAAAGCGAGGCGAACTCGGTGCCCGTCTCCGCGATCAGCGCGATGCGATCGCCGGGCTTCACGCCCGCGGCGACCAGGCGATAGGCCTGGTTCAGCGCGTCGGTACGCAGCTCCGCAAAGGGATAGGGGCGCACGAGGTTGCCGCGCGCATCGTGGAAGTTGAGCCCGCGTATGCCCTGGGCGGCATAGTCGAGCGCATCGCCCAGCGTTTCGAAGTCCGCGAGGCGACGCGGCAGGCTGTCATCGGTCGGCGTGGGCGCGAGCGTTCCCGCTTCCCTTTCAGCCTCTAGCGATCCCGTAACGTCCAATACCATTCTTTATTCCGTGCCCCTGCGTGGTAGCCAACGTCGTGCCCCCACGACGAATTTTTGAGGCTAGCCTCTGCTACGCACTGTCGTTCAAAATCGGTTGCCACTGTGGCACAATCATGGCGCATGCCTGTCCCGAGACGCCCCCTGCCACCGCTGAATAGCGCCGATCTGGAGCGTTTCGCGCTCCGCTATGTCGAACGTTACGCTACGACAAGGGCCAAACTTGCCGCCTATCTGTCCCGAAAACTGCGGGAGCGCGGCTGGAGCGGCGAAAAATCGCCCGATCCCGAAGGCTTGGCGGAGCGGATGGCCGGGCTCGGCTATGTCAACGACCGGCTCTATGCCGAATCCAAGGCCGGAGCGATGGCACGCCGCGGGCTTGGCGCCCGCCGGGTCCGCGAGGCGCTGCGCTTCGCCGGAGTCGAGGAAGAGGACGCCGCGGCGCTGGCGCCCTCGATCGAGGCGGAGCAGGTGTCGAGCGCGATCGCCTTCGCCAAGCGCAAGCGGATCGGCCCCTTTGGTCGCGAGGCGGCGGAGCGGCCGCTCCAGGAGAAGCAGATGGCGGCGATGATCCGCGCCGGCCATGCGCCGGGACTGGCCCGGGCGATTGTCCGGATGGTGCCGGGGGAGGATCCGGAAGCCCTGTTGGGAGCCGGTTGAAACGAGCCGGTCACAAAGGCAATTCCATATGGAAAATACTATGTTAAGGTGACCCTCCGGGGGAACAGAAAATGCGTGCTGACCAACAGGTGGCGCAGAACGACTATACAGACACGCCGAACTTGGACGGGGGGATTGGCGAGGACCGGACGGACGAAGGTCAGGTCTTTGCCGGTGTCGTGAAATGGTTCGATGTAACGCGTGGCTTTGGCTTTCTCGTCGCTGACGACGTCGCCGTGGGCGACATTCTCATTCATTTCACCGTGCTGCAGGAACATGGCCGCCGCTCGCTGCCCGAGGGGGCTCGGGTGGAGTGCACCGCCGTCAAGCGCCAGCGGGGCCTGCAGGCGAAGGAGATCATTTCGATCGACCTGAGCCAGGCGGTCGAGGCGCCGAAGCGCCCGGCCGATCGGGTCGACCGGCTGCGGATGATCGATTCGGCCGGCCCGTTCGAGCCGGTGTCGGTGAAGTGGTTCAATCGGCTGAAGGGATACGGATTCCTCGTGCGCGATTCCGACTCGGCCGATATATTCGTCCATATGGAGACCTTGCGCCGCGCCGAGATCGAGGAGGTCGAGCCCGGCCAGCCGCTCGTCGCGCGCATCGTCGATGGCGAAAAAGGGCCGCTCGCGGTGGCGGTCGAAAGGACCAGCTGAGACAATGAAGTTCGTGCGTGGGTTGGGAGCGGCGCTTGCCGCTTCGGTGTTGCTCGTCCCCGGCGCGGCGCTGGTCGCCGCGGAATCCGGCCCGGTGGCGGCGCAGGCGGTGAAGAAGACCGAAGTCACGGTCGAGAGCGCCAATGGCTCGCATGTCTTTCATGTCGAGCTGGCCCGCACCACCGAGGAGCAGGAGCGGGGGCTGATGTTCCGCACCAACATCCCCCAGGACGGCGGCATGCTCTTCACGCCCTATCCGGCCGAGGGCCCGCCGCGCGAGGCGAGCTTCTGGATGAAGAACACGCCCACCGCGCTCGACATCCTGTTCATCCGCGGCGACGGCACGATCGCCCGCATCGGCGAGAACGCGGTGCCCTTCTCGGAGGACAATGTGAAGTCGGGCGAGCCGGTGGAGGCGGTGCTCGAGATCAACGCCGGCGTATCGGCGAAGCTCGGCATCAAGGCGGGCGACAAGGTGCGCTGGGCGAAGCAGTAAGGATTGCCTCGCCCCGCGCTCCCCGCTAATCGGCGGCCATGGGTCTCAATCTCAATCCCTTCACCTGGTGGAACGGCGCCACCTTCGGCACCTGGATGGGCCTGCGCGGCAAGACGCGCGTGGGCGAGGACGATCTGGGCAACGTCTATTATGAGGGCAGCCAGGACCCCAACGGCATTCCGCGCCGCTGGGTGATCTACAGCGGCTCGAACGACGCGAGCCGCGTGCCGCCCGAATGGTTCAGCTGGCTGCACCACCAGATCGATTCGGCGCCCGACCAGGCGCTGCCGGCGCCCAAGTCCTGGGAAATCCCGGCCGAGCCGAACCTCACCGGCTCGCAGCTCGCCTATCGCCCGAGCGGCGCGCTGGAAAAGGGCGGGCACCGCGCCCGTGCCACCGGCGACTATGAGGCCTGGACCCCCGGCGCATGACCGCACGCCGCGCCGGAGCTGCCGCGGCCGGGCTGCTGCTCGCGCTCGGCGCATGCTCGGGCGGCGGTAGCGGACCGACGAACAACACGGCTTCGGACGAGATCGTAACCACCGGCGACTCGGGCGGCCAGGCGGCCGACGTGATCACCGTCGACCGTGATGGCAAGGCGATCGAGGATGCCTCGGCCACCCCGATGAACGAACGCGTCGCAGTGCTCGGCATCCTCAACAAGCGCAACGGCGAAGCTCGCGAGTTCAAGATGAAGCCGGGCCAGGCGGTGCGAATCGGCGATGTGATCGTCCGCCTCAAGGCCTGCGACAAGACCGCGCCCTGGGAAGCGGACCAGCTGACCGGCGCCTTCGTCCAGGTCGATGTGCTCGAAGTCGACAAGAAGTGGCACCGCGTCCATTCGGGCTGGCTGTTCGCCGAGCGCCCGGCGCTCAACGTCGTCCAGCACCCGATCTACGACGTCTGGCCCAAGAGCTGCGCGATGACCTTCCGCGACAGCGGCCCGGACACGGTGCCGGCGCCTGCGGCGGGCGGCTCGGGATCGGGCAATGCGTCGAGCGCGAAGAAGTCACCGTCGACCGAGGGCGCGCCGGTCGCGAGCCCGGCCGCCGAATCGCCGAGCGCCCCGGCCAGCAACGCGACATAGTCGTCCCGCGGGATCTCGATCGCGCCGAGCGTCGAGAGATGCTCGGTGATGAACTGGCAATCCAATAAAGTGAACCCGCCGGCCTGCAGCCGGGCGACGAGGTGCGCGAAGGCGACCTTGGAGGCGTTGGGCACGCGGGTGACCATCGATTCGCCGAAGAACGCGCGGCCGAGCGCGAGGCCGTAGAGCCCTCCGGCGAGTGTCTCGTCGTCCCAGCATTCCACCGAATGGGCGAAGCCGCGGCGGTGCAGCTCAAGGAAGACGCGCTCGATCGGGCCGTTGATCCAGGTATCCGGCCGGTCGGCGGCGCTCTCGGCGCAGAGCTGGATGATCCGCTCGAACGCCGTATCGACGGTCAGGCGGAAGCGGCCCGACTGGATGACCTTCCTGAGCGAGCGCGAGAGGTGGAAGCCGTTCAGCGGCAGCACGCCGCGCAGCTTGGGCTCGACCCAATAGACGCTGGCGGCGGTGCGGTGATCGGCCATGGGGAAGACGCCCATGGCATAGGCGCGCAGCACCAGGTCGGGATCGAGTTCCTGCTGGGGCGGCTGGGCGCGGCTCAACGTTTCTTGCCCGCCAGCCGGCGCTCGATCGCCTGCCACAGCTCGGCAAAGGCCTGGGCGCCGGGGCTGCGTGGCGCGAAGCTGCCGACAGCGGCGCGGCGGACGCTCATCGACTCGACGATGCTCGCCATCGGGATCACCGGCCAGTCGGGATGGGCGGCCACGGCTTCGGCATGCAGCTTGCGCCGGCGATCGACCATCGAATGGACCGGCAGCAGCGGCACCTTGCCGCCCTTGCGGGCGAGATGCGCCGAGACTTCCTCGAAGGCACGGGTCGAGAGCGGGGAGGGGATGACCGGCACGACGATCAGGTCGGCGGCGCGCATCACCTGCTCGCTGGTCTCGGTCAGGCCCGGCGGGCAATCGAGCAGCATCCGGTCATAGGCCTTGTCGAACTCGCCGAGCAGCTTGGCCAGCCGCTTCTTCTTGTCGAGCTCGTGGAAGGTGAGGTCGAGGCCGCGCAGCGAGGTGTCGGCGCCGATCAGGTCGAGCCGGCCGACGCCGGTGTGCTGGACCAGCCGGGTGGGGGCGACGTCCTTGGTGAAGATCGCCTGGGCCTGGTCGCGGGTCTTGCCCTGCGGCTCGAGCAGGAAGGTGGAGGCGGCCTGGGGATCGAGGTCCCAGAGCAGGGTGCGGCGGGAGGAAAGCGTGGCGGAGGCCCAGGCCAGATTGACTGCCATGGTCGTCTTACCGACGCCGCCCTTCAGGCTGTAGATCGCGACCGTTGCCACCTGGATTCGCTCCCTTCCGCTTCAAGCTCGCATGAAAAAGGGCCGGCGGGAATGCCCGCCGGCCCCTGATGGAATACTGGATGCGGCGATCAGCCGTGGCAGGCGCGCGAGCCCTTGCCCGGAATCTCGATCGTGGCGTTCTTGGCGGTGCCGGTGACCTTGAAGCCGCCCTCGGCGACGAAGGGCTGGCCGGCTTCCGGCGCCTTGAGCATGGTGCCCGGGCCGTCCTTGGTTTCCTTGACCAGGACCTGCTTGCCGCCCTTGTAGAAGTCGGCGAACACGACGCTGTTGTCCTTGCAACGCATCGAGACCGAGGTCTCGATCGACGGCGGCAGCTCGACCTTCGGGGCGTTCTTCAGCGCTTCGGCCTGGGGATCGGGCGCGGTGCCCGAAACTTCCTCAGGCTTGTTCTCACAGGCCGCGAGCGAAAGGAGCACGGCGGCGGCGGCAAAAATGGGGGCTTTGTTCATAGCGGGCGGGAGCTTTCGTTCACCAAGAAAGAATCGTCAAGCGATTCGTGTTATAGAGTTACATTACGATTGTGCGGCGCAGCATGATATCCGTAATGTTGCGATCCGATGACAGACACCGATGTCATTCATGGAATTCGCTCATTTCTGGAATACGTCCAAAAGCGATCTTTGTGCCTACCCGGTCAATTCTGCCGCCGTGCAGCGGGCCGACCGACACGGCATTGCGCCCGAACTTCTGGTTAATGCGGTCCATCGCGCGGCTGAGCGAGAGCGTGCGGGTCTCGCGGGCGAGCGGATCGTCGGGATCGAGCGCCGCGAAGAGCGAGCCCTGTTCGCCCTCCATCGCCTCGATCTCGCACAGAGTGACCCCGACCATGCGCAGGCGGAACCCGCCGGGCCGGCCGCGTCCCGCTTCGGCCAGCCGGGGGAAGAGCTGGTCGAGCGCCTGGAGCACGACGAAGCTGTCCTGCGTGCCCGGCAGCCGGATCGAGGCGCGCCAGTTGGACTTGTCGTCCTCGAACTTGCCGTGGAGCACCAGCAGCCGGGCGCGATAGCCCTTGCGGCGCAACCGACTGGCTGCCTTGAGCGCGAGGCGGCGCGCGGTGAGGCGGGTGGGCTCGAGCCCGCGCTTCTGCGGCGACAGGACATGGCTGTGCCCGATCGTGCGGCTCTGGGTGGGCTTGTCGGGCAGCTCGACGCCGTGGAGCAGATACCAGAGCCGGTCGCCATTCACGCCGCCCCAGGCATTGCCGGCATCGCGCGGGCGGCGCGCGCAATATTGGCGGATGTCGAGGATCCCGTCCTGCGCCAGGCGCTTCTCCATCTTGGCGCCGATCCCGGCGATGTCGCGCAGGCGCAGTGGATACAGGCATTCGGGAAGGTTGCGCGCACTGAGCACGACGAGCCCGTCGGGCTTCTGCATGTCCGAGGCGAGCTTGGCGAGGAGACGGTTGGGCGCGATGCCTACCGAGCTGGTCAAACAGGCGCCGATATTCGCACGGATGCCCGCCTTGATCCGGTGGGCGAGGGCGACCGCTGCAGGTTCGTCATTCTCATTGTCGAGCAGGCGGCAGGCGACTTCGTCGATCGAGCAGACATGGGTGACCGGAACATGCTTCCAGATCTCGGCGAGGATCGCTTCATGGAACTCGACATATTTCTCGTGCCGGGCCGGCGTGATCAGCAGGTCGCGGCACAGCTGCTTGGCCTCCCAGACCGGCGTGCCGGTGGAGATGCCGTATTTCTTGGCCTCGACCGAGGCGGCAATGGCGACGGTGGTGTCGCTGTCGACCGGCGCGACGATCACCGGGCGCCCCCGCAGCGCCGGGTTCAGCTGCTGCTCGACGCTGGCGAAATAGGAATTGAGATCGAGGTACAGCCAGCGCAGCGGGCGGGGCGGAAAGGCGAGGATTGGGGCTGGAAGTTCACTAAGTTCACGACATCCACGCGCGAGGCCGTTCGCACTCGTCCCCGGACGCGGCGAAGCGTCCCCGGCCGGGCGGGGTGGCTCTGAATCGAAGGGAGTCGGATCGGCCATGAATGGAACAATACAGGAACATAATCGTGTAGGACAGCCGTAATGGGTCGAGAAATGTGCCTGCGGCTTGACCGTTGCGGTTCGGACCGCGCAGGGTCGATGCAGGAGGGATGGTCAATGCGCGCACTTGCCATTGCCGCGTTGCTCATGCTCGCGGCCTGCGGATCGGACGAGAAGGCCGGGGAGCCGGTCGCCAAGCCGAGTCCCAGGGGGCCGCATCTGGGCGAGGTGCCGCTCGACAAGCCGCTGCGCGCTACCGACAATGCGCTGACCTGGTCGCTGGAGGTTGCGCCCGGTTCGATCACGCTCACGCGTTTTGCCGGGCGCGGTGCCGAGGGCAGCGTCACCCAATTCTATCCGGTCTCGCCCCAGGTCGATGCCGACAAGGCGGTTTGGAGCACCAAGGACGTGGCCGGGGAGCCGGTGACGATCACCTTCACCAATGTCCATTGCACCGAGAGCGGCGATCCGGCGATCGAACGGCCGCTCACCGCCGATGTGCGGATCGGCGACAGGCAGTTCCGCGGCTGTGCCGGGGAACGGCCGGCGGACGGGCTGAACTCGCAGCCGGTGGAGCCGGGAAATGCGGCTGCGGGCAATGTGGCGGATGAAGTGACGAACTCCCACTGAGCTTTCCCCGGCGAAGGCCGGGGTCCAGACTTGAAGTCTGGAATGGGCGTTTCATTTGCGAGGAGCGATTTCCCGGACATTTTCGCCTGCTGCCCTCGGTAGATTCCAAATCTGGGCCCCGGCCTTCGCCGGGGAAAGAAGAGGGGGCATCGAGGGCAGGAACCGCGGCCCGACCTTTGGAGAAAAGGCCGAGCCGCGGCGGTCGGCGGCGCCCTGGATCGCCGCCGGTTGGAGGCACAGCGCGCTAAAGCGCCCGGTCTTCCGCGCGGCGCACCGATGCGGTGCGGGTCTGGGCATCCGCGCGGTCGACCAGGCGCAGGAACTCGCTCCGCCACCAGGCCTGCTGACTGAATCCCCATTGTGATCCGGCAAGGCGCTTGACGTCGGCATAGCCCCAGTCGCCGAGCAGATCGTCTCCGCGCAGCTTTTGGGCAAAGCCCGCCACCGCCACCGCAAAGGCCAGGTCGCCGCTCGGCATCGGCGCATTGCGCAGCCGGCTGGCCTCGACCGGCTGGGTGATCAGCCGCGAGGCGTCGCCATTGGGCAGCTTGTAGCGCAATCGGACCTGGGCCAGCTCACCCTTCGCGTCGCCCGTGGCTCCGCCTGCATTTTCGGGCCGACGATTGGCGGCGAAATGGCGATCGGGCAGCCAACCCTTCGATCCGGCGGGGACGATCTCGTAGATCGCGGTCACCTGGTGCCCGGCGCCGATATCGCCGGCATCGACCTTGTCGTTCTGGAAATCCTGCTCGGTGAGCGCGCGGTTCTCGTACCCGATCAGCCGATACTGGCTGACCTCGGCGGGGTTGAACTCGACCTGGACCTTCACGTCCTTGGCGATCGTGAACAGGGTGGAGCTCAGCTCGGTGTCGAGCACCTTCCGCGCCTCGTCGACCCCGTCGACATAGGCATAGTTGCCGTTCCCCTTGTCGGCGATCGCCTCCATCATCGAATCGTTGAGATTGCCCTGGCCGAAGCCGAGCACGGTGAGGGTGATGCCGTCGTCGCGGTTCCTCTCGATCAGCTGCTCGAGCTGGGACTGGTCGGTTATGCCGACATTGAAGTCGCCGTCGCTGGCGAGGATCACGCGGTTGATCCCCTCTTTGTCGAAATTCTCCCGGGCCATCGCATAGGCCAGCTCGATGCCTTCGCCGCCCGCGGTGGATCCGCCGGCGCTGAGATCGTCGAGCGCGGCGCGGACCTCGGCCGGGCTGGAGGTCGGTTCCAGCACCACGCCGGCGGCGCCGGCATAGACGACGATCGAGACATGATCGCCCGGCTTCATATTGTCCGCGACCATGCCGAGCGCGCGCTGGACCAGCGGCAGCTTGTCGGGCTCGTTCATCGACCCTGAGACATCGACCAGGAAGACGAGGTTGGCCGGCGGGCGCTGGGCGCGGCCCAGGTCATAGCCGCGCAGGCCGATGCGGAGCAGCCGCGTCTCGCTGTTCCACGGCGTCTGGGCGACATCGGTGGTGATGCTGAACGGCGCGCCGCGATCGTCGGGGGCGGGGTAGTCGTAGCGGAAATAGTTGATCAGCTCCTCGGCGCGGACGGCGTCCCGGGGCGGCATCTGCCCCTGGGTGAGGAAGCGGCGGACATTGGCATAGGCGGCGGTATCGACATCGACCGCGAAGGTGGAGACCGGCGCCTGGGCCACGGCATGGACCGGGGAGACGGCGTTCTTCGCATAGCGCTCGGCATTTTCGGGGGCGGCGGCGACGTCGGATGCCTCCGCCATCTCCTGCGGGCCGGGCTGGTAGCTGGCGGAGCTGCCTTGCTGGCTGTTGCAACCCGCGAGCAGCACCGCCGGAAGAGCGGCGGAAATCAGGAACTTGAAGCGCATGTACTCCCTCCTTGCCTAGATATTGCCTTAATCTCGCCGTAAATGTGGCATGATTGGGGCAAAACCGACAAGCGGAAAATTCACAGCGTTTAGATGGGATTATCCGATCAGGGTGCGCAGCGCCTCCCAGTGCGGCAGCTTGTTCTCGAAGCCGATCGTGTGCAGCGGACTCGAGGATGGCAGGGCAATTATGGCGTAGAGGCCGGCGGCCTCGCCCAGCTGTTTCGTGCCAGTGCGGAAAGCGGTGCCGCCGTTGAAGGCGATGGCGCGGAGATCGGGTAGGGTGGCGGCGAGGGCGGCGATGTCATGACCCTCGACGTCGCGCAGCGCGGCATCGGTGCTTCCGGTGCGCCGGGCGCTGGCGACCACGTCCCACAGCCCGATATGTACGTCGCGTAGTGCGGCGAGGCGGTCGGGATAGTCGAGGGCGGCCAGATCGCGGCCGGCGGCGGGGGAGATCAGCCGCCAGAACTGGTTCTGCGGATGGGCATAGTAGCGCTGCTCGGCGAGAGAGCGTTCACCGGGGAGCGAGCCGAGGACGAGCAAGCGGGTACGCGCGTCGACGACGGGCGGGAAGCTGTGCTTGCGATCGGTCACGCGGCGAGAACGTCGGTCTGCGCGAAATCGTCGCCCTTGTAGAGCAGGGGCTCGCCGGTCGCCCTGGCCAGGGCATAGGCGAAGCAGTCGCCGAAGTTGAGGCGGGCGGGGTGGCCGGAGCCTTGGCCATATTCGCGATAGGCTTGCTCGCCGAGTTTGGCCTGCTCCGCAGTGACCGGAGCGATCTCGATTGGAGCCAAGGCGAGCAGGGCATCGAGCTTGGCGCGGAGGATCGGATCGGCGCGTCGGGTGACGACCACGGTCAACTCGATCCAGTTGCCCGCCGAAATGCGGCGGATGAAGTCCGACCGCAATTTGAGTGCGATCTCGGCCTGGTCCGGCTCGTCCAGCAGGATCGCCATGATCGCCGAAGTATCGACGATCACTTGGGCAGCCCATCCTCGTCGTAGATCTCGTCCATGATCTCCTTCGAGGTCTTGCCATGCCAGTCGGCCGGCATCGCCGCGCGGAACTCGCGACTGATCTCCTTGACCTTGGTGAGATAGTCCTGGGTCTCCTCCTCGCGCCGCTGCAGCTCGCGCTCGAGCGCGGCGCGGATTGCCTGGGTGATCGGCTGGCCGGTAGCCTCGGCCAACTCGCGCGCCAGGCGGATCGTCTCGGCGTCCTTGATGTTGAGCTGCGCGCCCATCTTTCTACCTCCGGTGCCGAGCTTTCTACCATGGCTTGCGCGGGGGCGAAACGGGTGTAGCTTCACGTCATGGCAGACAAGATCACCCGCTATCGCGACTTCTGGCCCTTCTACCTGCGCGAGCATGCGAAGCCGTGGACGCGGGGGATGCACTATGTCGGTACGATCCTGACCCTGTGGTTCCTGCTGCTGGCGCTCGGCGGCGCGGGCTGGTGGTGGTGGCTCGCGATCCCGCTGGCGGGTTATGGCTTCGCCTGGGCGGCGCATTTCGGCGTCGAGAAGAACCGGCCGGCGACCTTCACCTATCCGCTCTGGTCGCTGGTATCCGACTATCGGATGTTCTTCCTGTGGTTCGGCGGCCGGCTCGACGCGCATCTCGCCCGGGCGGGCGTGGCGGCCTAGCCCTCGGCGAGCACCTTGCCGCCGAGGCGCGCCAGCGCACCGCCCAGCGGGCTGCACGGATAGGGCATCGGTTCGGAGAGGAAGATCAGGTCGGCGGCGCCGTCATGCTCGGAGGCGAGCGCGGCGATCGGCTCGGCGATCTCGAAATGCAGGTCGGTGGAAGGGTGGGTGGCAAGCTCGGCCTGCCAGCGGGCGTGGCGGACGCCGGCGGTCCAGAGCGACACGCCGCGGCCCTCGATCGAGACGAAGCCCAGTTCGCGGGCCTTCTCGGCAGCGCGGAGGAGGCGGCTGCCATCGGCGCAGTCCAGGTCGAGCATGCGGACCGAGCGGTGGCCATGGTTACGGAATTCGGCGAGTGCCCGGGCGATGCGGGCGTCGCAGGGGCCGTGTCGCGATCCTCCGGGCTCGGTCGACAGGCCCGCGCGGCGCAGCAGGCCGCCGAGCGAGAATTGGGTGGCGGTCATTGGTCTTTCTCCTGGGAAACGGGGCGGGTCCTCAGCGACAGGGATCCCGGAATCCGGCGGTGGGATGAGGCGCTGCGCTCCGCGGCAGGCGGACGAGCAGCGCGCAGGCGAGCGCGACGATCGCGGTCATGCATCAGTGCGACAGGATCGAGTGGAGCGGTGTGGTGGCCAGCACCATGCGCGAGCCCGGAAAGGCGCGGCACTCGGACAGGGCGAAGCGGATCGCGGCATCGCGGGAGCGGAACAGCCCCTCTAGCATGCCATCCTGCTCCTGCACGACCCAGTGACCCTCGGTATCCTGGCCGACGCGCAGGATATGTTCGGAACGCGAAACCATATGCACTCCATTTGTGAACCGGAGTGCGAGATAGAGGGCGGGGCCGTTAAGCTTCGAGACGAGTTTCGGGCCCGGGCATAAGGGTTCCGTAAAGGCGAGAAGCCCGGCTTTTTCGCGACGTGCCAGCGCTCGCTTGCGGCGGGCGGGAAAGCGCTCCATCTAGGCCGCCATGCATGTGACATCCGACACGCTGGCGCTCATCGGCAACACGCCGCTGGTGCGCCTGAAAGGGCCGAGTGAGGCCACTGGCTGCGACATCTACGGCAAGTGCGAGTTCGCCAATCCCGGTGCCTCGGTGAAGGACCGCGCCGCGCTCTACATCGTCAAGGATGCCGAGGAGCGCGGGGCGATCCAGCCGGGCGGCTGCATCGTCGAGGGCACGGCCGGCAATACCGGCATCGGCCTGGCGCTGGTCGCCAATGCCAAGGGCTATCGCACGATTATCGTGATGCCCGAGACGCAGAGCCGCGAGAAGATGGACACGCTGCGTGCGCTCGGCGCCGAGCTCGTCCTGGTGCCGGCGGCGCCCTATTCGAACCCCGGACATTTCGTCCACACCTCGCGCCGGATCGCCGAGGAGACGCCTAACGCGATCTGGGCCAACCAGTTCGACAACACCGCCAACCGCAAGGCGCATATCCACGGCACCGCCGAGGAGATCTGGGCGCAGATGGACGGACGGATCGACGGCTTCACCTGCTCGGCGGGTACTGGCGGCACGATCGCCGGCGTCGGGCTGGGGCTGAAGGCCAAGGACGAGGACGTCGTCATCGCGCTGAGCGACCCGCATGGCGCGGCGCTCTACAGCTATTATGCGTGCGGCGAACTCAAGTCCGAGGGCAGTTCGGTCGCCGAGGGCATCGGCCAGGGCCGGATCACCGGCAACCTCGAGGGCGCGCCGATCGACACCCAGTTCCGCATCTCCGACGCGGAGGGCATGGAATGGGTCGAGCGGCTGCTCAAGGAAGAGGGGCTGTGCCTCGGCCTCTCCTCGGGCATCAACGTGGCGGGTGCCGTGCGGCTGGCGAAGCAGCTCGGCCCGGGCAAGCGGATCGCGACGATCCTGTGCGATACGGGTTTCCGTTACCTTTCAACGCTCTACAATGCCGAATGGTTAACCGCCAAGGGGTTGCCGGTGCCGGGATGGCTCGCCACTGCGTGAACGATCCATCTTGGCAATGGGTCGGTTCGGCGTTACATTTATGCAACAGATATGAGTGTGGGTTCGCCTGATACTGCCCAGACGATGCAGCGTGTACGCGTTGGTCTGACGGGGCTCGCCATGGTGGCGGTGCTGATCGTGCTTGCGAGCGCGGTCTTCACTTCGGCCAATCGCGAGCAGGCGGTCTCCGCGATCGGGGCTTCCAACTCGGCCGTGGTGGCGAACATGACCGCGATCGGCAACACGCTGGGCGAGAAGATCAAGGAAGAACCGCTCGCCGAACTCGGCGCTGCGCCCAGCACCGCCTCTACCGAGAAGACCGACGCCGCCGAGATCGCGCGGCAGCAGGAAACGCAGCAGAACGGCGAGGCGCGCTGAGCCAGCGCGCGGCCGGGGATTTGGCCCCACTCGGCTCCATTTCAGCCTGATCCAACTGCTTTTTCCCGGCGAGGGCCGGGGCCCAGTCTTGGAGTCACGCGCCTTGGCGCGTCTTCGCCGCGCACTGCTTAGTCTGGGCCCCGGCCTTCGCCGGGGAAAGGATAGGGGCGTGGCGCGCTTATCCACAATCTCCTTGCGATCGGGGCGGAAAGCGCCTTGAATCCCGCGAAACTTGGTTAATCGGCGCCGGTTTGCATGCGACTCGCAGGATTCTGCGGTTCCTTGCAAGTCTTGGTCTGGCGGGCGGATGAGGCTCCCGCGAGGCTCTGGCGAAGGAAAACGGGGAAATTGCGCCACTTGGGCCGTTTTCCCGGGAGCCGGCGGGATTTGGCCCCACTTTCAGGAATTATCCCTAGCGCTTGCGGGTTCTACGGAGCGACTAACGAGAACAGATGCGAACAAAAGCTGATTCTAAGCAAAACATGGCTTGAAATTGGCGTTGAGTGGGGCAAATTCCCGCTCAATCCCCAATTCTCCCGTTGAATCCCCGGGCATTTCTGCTAAAAAGAATGCTTAAGAGGGGCACGCCCTTTTTCCGTCAGTTTGAAAGCGCCGGAGCGGCCGTGGGGGTTGATTCCGGAGGCGGGAAAGTCGTGCCCATTGGGGTTTTGGCGTGGCGGACAGGGAGCTCTTCGAGGGATTTGCGCTCCAGGCGGTCGACCAGAAGGGTCGCGTCGCCATCCCTGCAGACCTGCGCGCCGCCGCCGAGCGCAATTCCGACATCCGCCAGATCGTCGTTGGCCTGCATCCTTACGACCCGTGCCTGTCGGCGCATGACCTCTCCTGGTCTAAGGAGAAGTATGAGCGCCTCGACCGCAAGGAGCAGCAGGCGGCCGATCGCGGCGAGGACGCCGATCCGCGCGCCAAGCGCCGCGCCTTCGGCCAGGTCGAGAAGGCGCCGTTCGACGATTCCGGCCGTTTCGTGATCCCGCCCTTCTTCAAGATGAAGGCCGGCATCCAGAAATGGGCGCTGTTCTATGGCAGCGGCGAAACCTTCGACATCTGGGCGCCGGAGCGCCTGATGAACGATCCCGACGCGGACCCCACGCTGCGCGAGATCTGCGAATATCTGTGCCAGGCCAAGGGAGTCACGCTGTGAGCTCCCCGACCGAACCGCATATCCCCGTCCTGCTCCACGAAGTGGTCGACGGCCTCGCCCCTGTGCCCGGCGAGCGTCATGTCGACTGCACGTTCGGAGCGGGCGGCTACACGAGCGCCATCCTCGAGCGGGGTGCCGAGGTGGCCGCCTTCGATCGCGACCCCCGTGCGATCGAAGGCGGCCAAACCCTTGTCGCGTCCGCCGGTGGCCGGCTGATCCTGATCGAGGCGCCGTTCAGCCAGCTGGAGCAGGAGCTGGAGCGCCGTGGCCTAGTGCCCGTCGACGGCCTGACCATGGACATCGGCGTATCGTCGATGCAGCTCGATCAGGCTGAGCGCGGCTTCTCCTTCCAGCAGGAAGGGCCGCTCGACATGCGCATGGCCGGCGAGGGGATGACCGCCGCGGAGTGGCTGAACTCGGCCGACGAGGGCGACATCGCCGACGTGCTCTACCAGTTCGGCGAGGAGCCGCGCTCGCGCCGTGTGGCGAGCGCGATCGTGCGCGCGCGTCCGCTGACGACCACGACCGAGCTGGCGAACGTCGTTCGCAAGGCGCTGGGCCACAAGCCGCACGACAAGAAGGATCCGTCGACCCGGACCTTCCAAGCGGTGCGTATCTTCATCAACCGCGAGCTCGACGAGCTGGCGGAAGGCCTGGCCGCGGCCGAGCGTGTGCTCAAGCCCGGCGGCCGGCTGGCGGTGGTGACATTCCACAGCCTTGAAGACCGGCTGGTGAAGCGCTTCCTGCGCGAGCGCAGCGGCAGCGAGCCCGCCGGTTCGCGCCATCGCCCGGCAGTCGGTCCGCGCGCCGAACCCAGTTTCGAACCTCCCGCCAAGGCCGTGAAGCCGAGCGACGAGGAGGTTGCCCGTAATCCGCGTGCCCGTTCGGCGACGCTGCGCGTGGCGCGGCGCACTTCGGCGGCGCCGTGGCGTAGTGAAGGAGTAGCGTAAGATGGCGATTCAGAGCTTCAAGGGACTGGGGTGGCTCCTCTGCGCCGTTGTCGTGGCGCCGGCATGCTACATGGTCAATTCACACGGTGCGGCCGAGCAGGCTAAGCTCAACGCGATGAAGGGCGCGATCCTCCAGGCGCAGAAGGACATCCGTGGGCTGGAGACCGAGTTCCAGACGCGCGCCAACCTGGCCCAGATCGAGCGCTGGAACGGCGACGTGCTGGCGCTTGCCGCGCCGGCCCCGGGGCAGTATCTGGCGAGCGAGACTGCGCTGGCCAGCCTCGACCAGCCCGCGCAGATCCAGAACGCCTCGCTGATTGTTCCGACCGGCGCGCCCGCGGCTCAGACTGCCGCAGCGGTGGCGACGGCATCGGCTGCTCCGGTGCAGGCGGCGCCCGCGCCGGTCCGGGCTGTTGCCGGCAAGAGCGTGGCGCAGCAGGACAGGGAACTTCACGACCTCATGAAGAAGGCTGACAAGCGAGTGGCGATGGCCGACAAGGGTGTGCTCAGCACCTCGACCATCGACGACCTGAAGAAGCTTGCCCAGCGCGAGAAGCTGGCACTCCGTTGATCGTCGTCGTCGCCCCGCCGGCCCGCAAGGGCCGTACGGGCGATGCCCGGCAGGCGCTTGTCGCCACCGCCCAGGTGCGGCTGATGATCCTGTCGATCCTGTTCGGGTTCGGCATGCTGGTGGTGATCGGCAAGCTGGCGCTGCTCGCCATCTGGGCCGAGCCGGCGACGGCGCGCGACATCGCGACCACCCTGGTGCCGCCGCGCGGCGACATCACCGATCGCCGCGGCGCACCGCTCGCCCGCTCGATCGACAGCTGGACGATCGCGATCCATCCGAACCAGGTGATCGGCGACAAGGCCGAGCTGGCGCAGAAGCTTGCCGTGCTGATCCCGGACCAGAGCGCCGAGAAATATTTCGCGATCCTCCGCTCGGGCAGCGGCTTCGCCTATCTCAAGCGCCGGGCGATGCCCGAGCTGGTCAAGGCCGTGAACGAGCTGGGCCAGCCGGCGATCGAGTTCCAGCGCGAGAATGACCGGCTCTATCCGCAATCGACCCTGGCCGCGCATGTGCTCGGCTATATCGATAGCACCGGCCATGGCCGCTACGGCATGGAGCGGGTGCTCGATGCGCAGCTGAGCGATCCGGCGAAGCGTGGCCAGCCGGTGGCGCTGTCGCTCGACCTGCGCGTGCAGGCGGCGCTGGAGAACGAGCTGGGCACGGCGATGACGCAGCTGCAGGCGCGCGGCGCCGCGGGCGTGATCCTCGACGTGCAGACCGGCGAAGTGATTGCAATGACTTCGCTGCCGGCCTTCAATCCCAATGCGATCGACGGGCCGCCGCCGCGCAACAACGTAACGCAGAGCGTGTACGAGCTCGGCTCGACCTTCAAGCCGCTGGCGGTGGCCGCGGCTATCGATACGGGCACGATTACCTCGATGTCGCGCCGCTTCGATGCGACCGTGCCGCTGCAGGTGGGGCGCTTCAAGATCCACGACGATCCGGGCGACGAGCAGTTCCGCTGGCTCAACATCCCCGAGACGCTGATCTATTCCTCGAACATCGCCACCGCGCGCATCGCCGACGAGCTGGGCCCGGAGAAGATGCAGGAGATCTTCCGCCGCTTCGAGTTCGACCAGCGGCCGAAGATCGAGCTCGACGCCAGCGCCAGGCCGCTGTGGCCGGCGAGCTGGGGCCGGCTGACGGTGATGACCACGGCCTATGGACACGGCATCGCGGTGACGCCGCTCCATCTCGCCACGGCCTATGCCGCGATGGTGAATGGCGGGATCCTGCTGCCGGCGACGCTGCGCAAGGTCGATCCCGCGCATCCGCCCCAGGGTAAGCGCGTGCTGCAACAGGCTACCAGCGACCGGATGCGCCAGCTGCTCCGCCTGATCGTGCTCAAGGGCACGGGCCGCAAGGGTGACGCGCCCGGCTTCCGGATCGCAGGCAAGACCGGCACCGCGGAGGCGGCCGCCGGCGGTGGTTATGACAAGAGTCGCAACGTTTCTACCTTCGCGGCGGCTTTCCCCATCGACGCACCGCGCTATGTCATGATCGCAATGCTCGATTCGCCCAAAGCCAATCCCTCGATCGGCGTCTATCGCACGACCGCTGCCTGGACGGTGGCGCCGGTGGTGGCGCGGGTGGTGAGCCGCACCGGCTCGCTGCTTGGGGTGGTGCCGGATGCGAACCGCGATATCGACGAGCGCGAGCTGCTGCCGCTGATCTGGGCGGGGCCGGACGCCGACAAGAAGGATCCCGAATGAAACTTGGCGCGCTGACGGAGGGCGGGGGGGACGCCGTCGTCACCGGATTTGCCATCGACCACCGCAAGGTCGCACCCGGCACCATCTTCGGCGCATTCGAAGGGGCGCGCTTCAATGGCGAGGATTTCATCGCGGATGCGGTGAAGGCGGGGGCGGTGGCCGTCGTCGCCCGGCCCGGTGTGAAGGTTGAGGGTGCGCTCCACATCGCGGCGGAGACTCCGCGCGAGACCTTTGCCCGGCTGGCCGCGAAGTTCTTCGCGCCGTTCCCGGGCACGGCCGTGGCGGTGACCGGCACCAACGGCAAGACCTCCACCGTCGAGATGACTCGCCAGCTGTGGCGGATGCGCGGCTTCCATGCCGCCTCGATCGGCACCTTGGGCGTGACCACGGCCGACGACACGGTTTCGACGGGGCTGACCACGCCCGATATCGTCACCTTCCTTTCCAATATCGCCGGTCTGGCGCGCGAAGGCGTCAGCCATGTCGCGTTCGAGGCCTCGTCGCACGGGCTCTCGCAGTACCGGACCGAAGGGCTGCCGGTTAAGGCGGCCGCGTTCACCAACCTCAGCCGCGATCACCTCGACTATCATGGCGACATGGAAACCTATTTCCACGCCAAGATGCGGCTATTCGCAGATGTGCTGGACCTGGATGGCGGAACTGCGGTGGTCTGGGCCGACGATCCCAATGCGCCGCGGATCGAGGATCTGGCCCGGCAGCGCGGCAACAAGCTGGTCACTGTCGGCGAGCATGGTAGCACGCTGCGGCTGGTCGATCGCGAGCCGACCCTGCTCGGCCAGGGCCTGGCGATCGAGGCCGAGGGCAAGACCCACAAGGTCAATTTGCCGCTGATTGGGGCGTACCAGGCTGCCAATGCGCTGGTCGCGGCCGGGTTGGTGATCGCGACCGGCGGGGATGTTTCGCAGACGCTTTCCGATCTGAGCCGGTTGCAGCCGGTGCGCGGGCGGCTCGAGCGGGCGGTGATCACCAAGGTCGGCGCGCCGGTCTATGTCGATTACGCGCACACGCCCGATGCGCTGGAGGCGGCGATCGCCGCGCTCAAGCCGCACACCCAGGGACGGCTGATCATCGTGTTCGGCGCCGGCGGCGACCGCGACACCGGCAAGCGTGCGCCGATGGGGCAGGCAGCGACGGTGGGCGCGGACGTGGTGATCGTCACCGACGACAATCCGCGCTCCGAGGATGCGGCGGCGATCCGTGCCCAGGTGCTCGAAGGGGCGCCGGGCGCGATCGAGATCGGCGGACGGCGCGAGGCGATCAAGGCAGCGATCGACATGGCCGGTAGTGAGGACATCGTGCTGATCGCCGGCAAGGGGCATGAGCAGGGCCAGATCGTCGGCGACATGGTGCTGCCGTTCGACGACGTCACCGTGGCGCGGGAGTCCGCGGCGTGAGCACTCTCTTCTTCTTGTCCCCCTTCCGCTTGCGGGAGGGGCTAGGGGAGGGGATGTCCTCCTCGACCAATTGTGTTGATCTGTGCCACGCCCTCCCCCAACCCCTCCCGCAAGCGGAAGGGGAGCTCTGATGCGCTTGTGGACTGCAGAGGAAATCGCCGAGGCTACCGGTGGCTCGGCTTCCGACGATTTCGAAGTCTCCGGCGTCGCGTTCGATTCCCGTGAGGTGGGGACAGGGGACCTGTTCCTCGCGTTGAAGGGCGAGACCACTGACGGGCACAAATTCCTCGACCAGACCTTCGCGCAGGGTGCGGCGGGAACGGTTGTCTCACAACCGACCGATTATCCGCACGTCACCGTTGCGGACACCACTGCGGCACTCGACGCGCTGGGTATCGCAGCGCGGGCGCGGATGCAGGGCAAGGTGATCGGCGTCACCGGCTCGGTCGGCAAGACCGGGACCAAGGAGGCTCTGTTCGCGGCGCTGGAGCGCAATGCGCCGGGCGAGGCGCACCGCTCGGTCAAGAGCTATAACAACCACACCGGCGTGCCGCTCAGCCTGGCGCGGATGCCGCGGAACACCCGCTACGGCGTGTTCGAGATGGGCATGAACCACGCCGGCGAGCTGGCTGCGCTGACGAAGCTGGTCCGCCCGCATGTCGCCATCGTCACCACGATCGCCCCGGCGCATATGGGCTTCTTCGCCAATGAAGAGGCGATTGCCGACGCCAAGGGCGAGATCTTCCAGGGACTGGAGCCGGGCGGTACCGCGATCGTGCCGTTCGACAGCCCGCATCGTGACAGGCTGATCGCAGCGGCGAAACCCCATGCGGCGAAGATTGTCACCTTCGGGCTGAACGAGGGTGCGGACTACCGGGCGGTCGAGACGATGCGCACCCGCACCGGCGGCACCTTCGTCACCGCGCGCTTCGGCCAGCGCGAGCTGAGCTTCACCCTTTCGCAGCCGGGTGCGCACTGGGTCTCCAATGCGATGGCGATCCTCGCTGGGGTCGATGCGGTCGGCGCCGACCTCGAGCTGGCCGGCCTGGCGCTCGCCGAGCTGGGCGGGCTGGCCGGGCGCGGTGCGCGGCTCAGTGTGCCGGTGCGCGGCGGTACCGCGCTGGTGATCGACGAGAGCTACAACGCCAACCCGGCCTCGATGCGCGCGACGCTGGCGGTGCTGGCGCAAGAGCCGGGCCGCAAGCTGGCGGTGCTCGGCGAGATGCGCGAACTGGGCGAGCATAGCGACGCCTTCCATGCCGAATTGTCCGGCCCGATCGAGGCCGCAGGCGTCGAATCCGTCATTCTCGTCGGTGAAGCGATGGCCCCGCTCGCAGAGGCGCTTGAGGGCGCGGTCGATTTCGTCCATGTGCCCGACGCGGCGACCGCGCTGGGCAGGCTCGATGACATGCTCCAGGCGGGGGACGCAGTTCTCATAAAAGGGTCGAACGGCGTGCGGCTTGGGTCGGTGGTCGCGGCGTTGGCGGAAAGGGCACCTGCCTGATGTTGTACTGGATCGCGGACCTGCTGGGCTTCCCCGGCATCCTCAACCTCTTCCGCTATCTCTCCTTTCGCACCGGCGGCGCGGTGGCGACGGCGCTGCTGCTCGGCCTGCTGATCGGCCCGCGCTTCATCGGCTGGCTGCGCGTCCGCCAGGGCAAGGGGCAGCCGATCCGCGACGACGGCCCGCAGAGCCACCTCGCCAAGCGCGGCACGCCGACCATGGGCGGGCTGATGATCCTGACCAGCATCATGCTGTCGCTGCTGCTGTGGATGGACCTGCGCAATCCCTATGTCTGGGCCTGCATGTTCGTCACCTTCGGCTTCGGCATGATCGGTTTCCTCGACGACTATGACAAGGTGCGGAAGCAGAAGACCGCGGGCGTTTCGGGCAAGGTCCGGCTGCTCGGCGAGTTCGCCATCGCCGGCATCGCCGCGACGATCATCTGCTCACAGAACGGCACCCAGCTCTATGTGCCCTTCTTCAGCAGCTTCCACCCGGACATCAGCTATTTCTACATCGCCTTCGCCGCCTTCGTGATCGTCGCGTTCGGCAATGCGGTGAACCTGACCGACGGGCTCGACGGGCTGGCGACCATGCCGGTAGTGATCGCCAGCATGGCATTCATGCTGATCGCGTACCTGGCCGGCAACAAGATCTACGCCGTCTATCTCGGCATCCCGCATGTGCCCGGTGCCGGCGACCTGGCGATCTTCTGCGGCGCGATGGTGGGGGCGGGCCTGGCCTTCCTGTGGTTCAACGCGCCCCCGGCAGCGGTGTTCATGGGCGATACCGGCAGCCTCGCGCTGGGCGGCGCGCTCGGCACGATCGCCGTGACCACGCACCATGAGCTGGTACTCGGCATCATCGGCGGCCTGTTCGTGATGGAGGCGCTCAGCGTCATCATCCAGGTGTTCTTTTTCAAGCGCACCGGCAAGCGCGTCTTCAGGATGGCGCCGATCCACCACCATTTCGAGCAGCTCGGCTGGTCGGAGCCGACGGTTGTGATCCGCTTCTGGATCATCGCCTTCGTGCTGGCGCTGGCGGGCCTTGCGACGCTCAAGCTGCGGTGATCACGAGCAGCGCCTGGCGCGGCAAACGCTATGCGGTGCTCGGGCTGGCGCGCTCGGGGCTGGCGACGGTGCGCGCGTTGCTGGCGCAAGGCGGGCTCGTCGTGGCGTGGGACGGCAACAAGGAAGCTGCCGGTAAGGCTGTGGACGTGATTGCTGCCGAGAAGTTCACGCTCATGCGTGAAGAGGCATATTTTCGTTTGAAAAACTGGGAATTGGCCCTCGATCTCACCGGTTTTGAGGCGATCATCGTTTCCCCCGGCGTTCCGCTGAACCGCCATCCCGTCACGGAGCGGGCGGAGCGCTACGACGTGCCCATCATCGGCGATATCGAGCTGTTCGCTGAGGCCCGTGCCGAGATGCCCGCGCACCGCGTGGTCGGCATCACCGGTACCAATGGCAAGTCGACCACCACGGCGCTGATCCACCACATTGTCGAGACCGCCGGCATCCCCGCGCGGCTTGGCGGCAATATCGGGTTGCCGATCCTGGGGCAGGACCCGCTGCCAGGAGGCGGCGTCTATGTGCTCGAGCTCAGCAGCTACCAGATCGACCTGACCCACAGCCTCGACTGCGATGTCGCGGTGCTGCTCAACATCACGCCGGACCATCTCGACCGCTATGCCGGGTTCGAGGCCTATGCGGCATCGAAGGCCCGGCTGTTCCAGATGCAGTCCAAGGGGCATGCTGCGGTGATCGGGATCGGCGACGAGCCCTCCGCCGCCATCGCCCGCCAGGTCGTGGATGCGGGACGCAGCGAAGACCTCACCCGCGTCGCGCCGGGCATCTGCATGGACCAGTCGCGCTGGCCGGCGTTGCAGGGGCCGCACAACGCCCAGAACGCGCTCGCTGCGATTGCCGCGTGCCAGGCGCTCGGCATCGACCAGGCGGCGATCGACGAGGGGCTGGAGACCTTCCCGGGCCTGCCGCACCGCATGGAGCGGGTGAAGACCGTGAACGGCGTGCTGTTCGTCAACGACAGCAAGGCGACCAATGCGGACTCCACCGCGCCGGCACTCTCGGCCTATCCCAGGATCCACTGGATCCTGGGAGGCAAGGCCAAGACCGACGATCTCGACGCCTGCCGGCCCGGTTTCCCGCACGTGGTAAAGGCATACACGATCGGCGATGCCGGCGAGATGTTCGCGCAGCTGCTTGAAGGCGAGATGCCGGTCGAGCGCTCCGGCACGCTCGACGTCGCGGTGAAGGCCGCCGCCGCCAATGCCCAGCCGGGCGAGGTGGTGCTGTTGTCGCCGGCCTGCGCGTCGTTCGACCAGTTCAAGGATTACGAAGCCCGGGGCCAGGCCTTCCGCGACGCGGTGGAGGCACTGGGATGAACGACACCGTCGAAGTGCCGGAAGCTGGAAACGAGGTTCGCCGTCGGGTCCAGCAACAGCTCGGCCGTGCGAGCAAGACGCGCGCGGGCATGTGGTTCTGGGAAGTCGATCGCGTGCTACTCACGCTGGCGCTGCTGCTGATCGCGATCGGTCTGGTCGCGGTCGCCGCCGCGTCGCCCGCCACCGCGCGCCGCTATTCGGACGCCAGCCATGTCATGGCGCCGATGTATTATTTCTGGCGCCAGCTGGTCTGGGTCTGCATCTGCGTGCCGGTGCTGGTCACCGTGTCAATGCTGCCGGTCACGCTGGCGCGACGCCTGGCGCTGATAGGGGCAGGGGTGTTCCTGGTTTGCCTTGCCCTCGTGCCGATCGTCGGGCACGAAGTGAACGGCGCCAAGCGCTGGATCGGGGTGGGCATCTCCGAATTCCAGCCTTCCGAGTTCCTGAAACCCCTGTTCATCGTCGCTACCGCCTGGATGCTGAGCTTCCGCGCCAAGGACCCGCAGCTGCCGGTGCTGTTCGTCACCGGCGCGCTCACCGCGCTGATCGGCGTGCTGCTGATGCTCCAGCCGGACTTCGGCCAGACCATCGTGTTCGGCAGCGTGTGGCTGATCCTGCTGATGATCTCGGGCATTTCTCCAGCCGCAATTGCCGGGCTGGGCGGCACTGCTGTGGCCGGTGTCATCGCGGCCTATCTGTTCTACGGCACGGCGCGCACCCGCATCGACAACTTCCTCTTCCCCACCAAGGACGCCGCACTCGCCGAGCGCTACCAGGTGGAGATGGCGCACGACACGCTGACCGCGGGCGGACTGACCGGCACCGGCCCCGGCAACGGCATGATGAAGTTCCGCCTGCCGGAAGGGCATACCGACTACATCTTCTCGGTGATCGGCGAGGAGTTCGGGCTGATCGCCTGCGCGGTGATCGCGCTCCTCTATCTCGCCATCGTCATCCGGGTGTTGATGAAGCTGCTCGACGAGGAGGACGCCTTCCGGCTGCTCGCCGCCGCCGGCCTCGCTGCGCAATTCGGCGTGCAGGCGCTGATCAACATGGCGGTGAACACCGGCATCGCCCCGTCCAAGGGCATGACCTTGCCCTTCATTTCCTATGGCGGATCGTCGATGATCGCGCTGGCGATCGGCTATGGGTTGCTGCTCGCCTTCACGCGCCGAAACCCGTATCTGAAGCGCTCGCCCTATACCGGCCGCTGGAGCAATGCATGACCAATTCCCGTAGCTATGTCCTCGCAGCCGGCGGCACCGGCGGGCATATGGTGCCCGCGGCCGCACTGGCAGCGGAACTGGCCGCACGGGGCCATCATGTCGCGCTGGTCAGCGACGACCGCGGCGTACGCTTCCCGGGCCTGTTCGACGGAGTGGAGACGCATGTCCTTCCCGCCGGAAGGCTGGGCGGCGGTCCGCTGGGCTATATCCGCGCGGCGGGCAAGATCCTGGCGGGCCGCTCGATGGCGCGCAGGCTCTACAAGGAACTCCAGCCTTCGGCGGTGATCGGGTTCGGCGGCTATCCCGCGCTCCCCTCGCTGCTCGCCGCGTTCAATGCCGGCGTGCCGACCATCATCCATGAGCAGAACGCCGTGCTCGGCCGGGTGAACCGCTTTGTCGCCAGCCGGGTAGATGCGATCGCGACCTCCTATGAGCAGGTCGACCGGCTCAAGCCCGGCTGGCAGGCCAAGACCCACCTGGTCGGCAATCCGGTGCGCGAGGAAGTGCTGGCGCTGCGCAGTCGGCCCTATCCGCTGCTGGAGGAGGACGGCATCTTCCGCGTGCTCGTCACCGGCGGCAGCCAGGGCGCGACGGTGCTGAGCCAGGTGGTGCCCGACGGGCTTGCGCTGCTCCCCGTCCATTTCCGCCGCCGCCTGCAGGTGACGCATCAGGCGCGCGTTGAGGATATCGAGACGGTGCGGGCCAAGTATCAGAACCACGGCATTCCCGCCGACGTCTCGACCTACATCACCGACATGGCGGACGCGCTCGCCTGGTCGCACATCGTGATCGCCCGCGCCGGCGCCTCGACCATTGCCGAGCTGACCGCGGCGGGCCGCCCGGCGATCCTGGTGCCGCTGCCGACCTCGACCGACGATCACCAGACCGCCAATGCCCGCGAAATCTCGACGGCGGGCGGGGCGCGGACGATCCAGCAAAAGGCGTTCACCGCGGCGGAACTCGCCAAGCAGATCCAGAAGCTCGGGCTCGATACCCAGGGGCTTGAGAATGCCGCGGCACGGGCGCGCAGCGTCGGGCGTCCCAACGCCACGCGCGATCTTGCCGATCTCGTCGAATCCATCGATGCGCCCGAGGCCCCGATCAAGGGCCAGCGCATCTCCATGCAGGGAAGGCCAGCGTTCGCATGAAGGGTGTCGCAAAGGACATCGGTACCATCCATTTCGTCGGTATCGGCGGCATCGGCATGTCGGGCATTGCCGAGGTGATGCACAATCTCGGCTATTCGGTGCAGGGCTCCGACGTGGCCGAGGGCTATGTCGTGCAGGGGCTGCGCAGCCGGGGCATTCCCGTCACCATCGGGCATAATGCGGAGAATCTGGGCGACGCGGCGGTGGTGGTGGTCTCCACCGCGATCGTGCGGACCAACCCCGAGGTGGAAGCCGCCTATCAGCGCCGCATCCCCGTGGTGCGCCGCGCCGAGATGCTTGCCGAGCTGATGCGGCTCAAGTCCACCGTCGCGGTGGCCGGCACGCATGGCAAGACGACGACGACTTCGATGGTCGCGGCCTTGCTCGATGCGGGCGGGGTGGACCCGACCGTGATCAATGGCGGCATCATCAACCAGTACGGCTCGAACGCGCGACTGGGCGACAGCGAGTGGATGGTGGTCGAGGCGGACGAGAGCGACGGCAGCTTCCTGCGGCTCGACGGCACCTATGCGATCGTCACCAACATCGATCCCGAGCATCTCGATCACTATGGCTCGTTCGACAAGGCGAAGGACGCCTATGTCGAGTTCGTCGAGAATGTGCCGTTCTATGGCGCGGCGCTGCTCTGCCTCGATCATCCCGAGGTGCAGGCGATCATCCCGCGTGTCCGCGACCGGCGGATCGTGACCTATGGCTTCGCCGCCTCGGCCGATGTCCGCGGCGTCAATGTCGTGCCGCATCACGGCGGCAACCGCTTCGAGGCGATCATCCGCAGCCGCGACGGCAGCACCCGCTCGATCGAGGGGATCGAGCTGCCGATGCCGGGCCGCCACAATGTCCAGAACGCGCTCGCCGCGATCGGCGTGGCGCTCGAGCTGGGCATTCCCGATGCGACGATCCAGCAGGGCTTCGCCAAGTTCGGCGGGGTGAAGCGGCGCTTCACCAAGGTCGGCGAAACGGGCGGGGCGACGATCATCGACGATTATGGTCACCATCCGGTCGAGATCCGGGCGGTGCTCGCTGCGGCGCGCGAGAGTGCCGAGGGCAGGGTGATCGCGGTCGTCCAGCCGCACCGCTTCACGCGCCTCAAGAACCTGATGGACGAGTTCGCCCAGGCCTTCAATGACGCCGACATGGTCTATGTCACCCCGGTCTATGCCGCGGGCGAGCTGCCGCTGGAGGGCGTGAGCTCGGACGCGCTGGTCGAGAATGTCCAGCGGCGCGGGCACCGTGCGGTTGCCGCGATCGAGAGCGAGGACGCGCTGGCGAAGATGCTCGCCGGGGTGATCCAGCCCAGGGACATGGTGATCTGCCTCGGCGCGGGCGACATCACGAAATGGGCCGCCAACCTGGCGGGCGCGATCGAAGAAGCCCGGGCATGAAGGATTGGCTGACCCTCGGCGTCGAGATGCAGCGCGACCTGCTCAAGGCGCAGAAGGTGCAGATGGATGCCGCGCAGAAGTGGCTCGATGCCGGGCGCGACGTGATGAAGCTCCAGCAGGCGGGTCAGAAGGCGGCCGAGGCCAATCTCGACGCCTGGAAGCAATGGTCGAGTATGTGGGGCTGGAAGTGAGCGCACCCTGCACCGCGCTGCCTCCGCTGCGCGGCACGGTCGAGCATCAGGGCAGCCTTGCCGACTTCATCTGGTTCCGCACCGGCGGGCCGGCCGAATGGCTGGTGCGCCCCGACGACGTGCAGAGCCTGGCAGCGTTCCTGGCCGGGCTCGATCCCAAAGTGCCGGTGCTGCCGGTCGGCGTCGGCTCGAACCTGATCGTGCGCGATGGTGGCGTGCCGGGGGTAGTGGTGCGGCTGCCCAAGGCGATGGCTAAGGTCAGCATCGAGCCGGGCAACCGGGTGCGTGCCGGTGGCGCCGCGATGGGCATCACCGTGGCGAGCGCCGCACGCGATGCGGGTATTGCCGGCCTCGAGTTCCTGCGCGGGATTCCGGGCACGGTCGGCGGCGCGGTGCGGATGAACGCGGGCGCCTATGGCCGCGACACCAGCAATATCCTGGTCGAGATCACGCTGGTGACTCGAAACGGGACGGTGGAGACCTGGCCGGCGGCCAAATTGGGCTACACCTATCGCCATTCGGAACTGCCCGAGGGCGCCGTGGTGGTCGAGGCGCTGTTCGAGGGCACGCCCGGCGACAAGGCCGAAATCGGTGCCGAGATGGACCGGATCGCGGCGGAACGCGAGGCTTCCCAGCCGCTTAGGTCGCGCACCGGCGGCTCGACCTTCAAGAACCCGGCAGGCCATAGCGCCTGGAAGCTGGTCGATGACGCAGGCTGCCGCGGGCTTCGTCGCGGGGATGCGCAGGTCAGCGAAAAACACTGCAATTTCCTGCTCAACCTGGGCAATGCTTCCTCTGCCGACATCGAGGCGCTGGGCGAGGAAGTCCGCGCCAAGGTGAAGGCGCAGTCGGGCATCGAACTGGAGTGGGAAATCCAGCGTATCGGAGTGGATAAGTGAGCAAGTTGCACGTTGCCGTACTGATGGGGGGCTGGTCGGCCGAGCGCGAGGTCTCGCTGATGTCCGGTGCGGGCATCGCGGATGCGCTGGAGAGCCTGGGCCACCAGGTGACGCGCATCGACATGGGCCGCGACGTCGCGCTCAAGATCGCCGAGGGGAAGCCCGACGTGGTGTTCAACGCGCTGCACGGCACCCCCGGCGAAGACGGCACGGTGCAGGGCATGATGGACCTGATGGGGGTCAAGTACACCCATTCCGGCCTCGTCACCTCGGTGATCGCGATCGACAAGCAGTTGACCAAGCAGGCGCTGGTGCCGCATGGCATCCCGATGCCCGGCGGGCGGATGGTGAAGACCGAGGAACTGCACCGCGAAGACCCGCTGCCGCGCCCCTATGTGCTCAAGCCCGTGAACGAAGGCTCGTCGGTCGGCGTGGCGATCGTCACCAAGGAAGGCAATTACGGCAATCCGATCGCGCCCGAGGCGACAGGCCCGTGGCAGGAGTTCGACGAGCTGCTCGCCGAGCCGTTCATCCGCGGCCGCGAGCTGACCACCGCCGTGCTGGCGGGCGAGGCGCTGGGCGTGACCGAGCTGAAGCCCAAGAGCGGCTTCTACGATTACGACGCCAAATATACCGACGGGCTGACCGAGCATGTCTGCCCGGCCGAGATCCCCGAGGAGATCGCCGACGCCTGCAAGCGCATCGCGCTGGAGGCGCACAAGCTGCTCGGCTGCAAGGGCACTTCGCGCTCGGACTTCCGCTGGGACGACAGCATGGGGCTCGACGGCCTGTTCCTGCTCGAGGTGAACACCCAGCCGGGCATGACGCCGCTCAGCCTGGTGCCCGAGCAGGCACGCCATCTCGGCATCTCCTATCCCGAGCTGTGCCAGCGCATCGTCGATGAAGCGCTCCGCGAGGATGCCCAGGGATGAGCCGCGCGCCCTCCAGTCGGACGGCCACCCGCCGCGGTGGGAAGCCGGCGTCGAAGCGCAAGCCGACGGTACGCAAGAAGCAGCCCGGGCTGATGGACCAGGCGCTCGCCGCGTTGCCGTTCAGCGAGGCGACGCTCACCCGCATCGCGACCTGGGGCATCGTCGGCGTATTCACGATTGGCCTGCTGACGGTCGCGACCTGGTTTGGCGTGCCGCAGATCATCGGCACCGGCGCCGCCCAGGCGGTGGGCGAGGCGGGGCTGCGCGTCGACACCATCCAGATCAACGGCCTCAAGCGGATGAACCGCATGACCGTGTACCAGCAGGTGCTCGACCAGAATTCGCGCGCCATGCCGTTGGTCAATCTGGGCGAGGTGCGGGCCAAGCTGCTCGCCTATCCCTGGATCCAGGATGCCCGCGTCTCGCGCCGGCTGCCTGACAAGCTGCTGATCGACATCGTCGAGCGCGAGCCGGCGGCGATCTGGCAGAACCATGGCCAGCTGATGCTGATCGATCCCACCGGCGTGCCGCTGGAGCCTGTTTCGCGCGAGGCGATGCCCGATCTGCCGCTGCTGATCGGTGACGGCGCCAACTCGCAGGAGCCGGCGCACCGCGACCTGATGGACAGCGCACCCGCGCTCAAGCCGCTGGTTCGCGCCGCCACCTGGGTCGGCAACCGGCGCTGGGACATCATCTTCGATACCGGCGAGAAGCTCCAGCTGCCCGAGGGCGAGAAGGAGGCGAAGGACGCGCTCAAGACCTTTGCCGAGAAGGACGGGGCCTACCGCCTGCTCGGCCGCGGCAATCTGGGGTTCGACATGCGCGACCCCGATAACCTCGTCGTCCGCCGTCCGGCGGCGATCGGGGCGCCCGCTGCGACGGGATTATGAGTAACACCGTAGTTGCCATCAGGACAAAATCCTGATTCATAAGGTGAATACGGAATTAAGCTTTTTTCGAATTGAGGGGCAGATGGCGAAGGTAGCACCGGAAGGGCTGATCACGGCATTGGACGTGGGTTCGTCCAAGGTCTCGGCGCTGATCGCGCAGAAGTCCGACGACGGTACGCTGGTGGTGCTGGGCACCGGCCAGCGCGAGAGCCGCGGCGTCAAGCGCGGCTATGTCGCCGACATGCATGCGACCGAGCTCGCGATCCGTGAGGCGGTCGAGCAGGCCGAGCGCATCGCGGGGCAGAACATCGAGGACGTCTGGGTGAGCTTCTCGGCCGGCGGGCTGATCTCGGACATCGTGCGGCTTGAATCCGATCTCGGCGGCCACCGCATCGAGCAGAACGACGTGGACGAGCTGCTCCGTGCAGGCAGCGCCGCGATCGATCCGCAGGGCAAGATGGTCCTTCACGCCCAGCCGACCCGCTACACCGTCGACGGCCTTGCCGGGGTGAAGCGGCCGCTCGGGCTGCACGCCGAGCGCCTGGGCGTCGACATCCATGTCGTCGCGACCGATGGCGCGCCGGTGCGCAACCTCGATCACTGCGTCCGCTCGGCCCATCTCGAGGTTCGTTCGATTATCGCCGCACCGGTGGCGACGGGGCTGGCCTGTCTCACCGACGAGGAGCGCGAGCTGGGCGTCGCACTGGTCGAGATCGGTGCCGGTGTGACGAACGTATCGGTATTCTCGCAGGGCGTGCTCTCGGGCCTCGCTTCGATCCCGATGGGCTCGGCCGATATCACCGACGACATCGCCTCGTCCTTCGGCACCGCGCGTGCCTGGGCGGAGCGCACCAAGTGCTTCCACGGCTCGGCTAACCTCAGCCCGCGCGATAATCACGAGATGATCGACGTGGTGCCCGCCATCCCCGATGACGGCAGCGAAGGCCCGCGCATCACCAAGGCGCAGCTCAACGCGATCATCCGCAAGCGACTGGAGCGGCTGATGGGCGAGATCCAGAAGGAGCTGAAGAAGCTCAGCTTCGAGGATCCGGCCGGCCGCCAGATCGTCCTGACCGGCGGCGGCGCCGAGCTGAAGGGCGTGGCGGACTATGCCCAGCAGTTCCTCGGCAGCGCGGTGCGCGTCGGCCGGCCCAAGGGGCTGGTGGCGCTTCCCGAGGCGCATGCCGGCCCGGCCTTCGCCACGCTGGCGGGCCTGGCGCGCTTCGCCGCGGCCAATCCGATCGACCTGCGCGCGCTCGAGCCGACGCACCAGATGGTCACCCGGGCAAGCCCCGGGGCGCTCATCCAGCGCCTAATCGCGGCGTTCCGGGCTAATTATTAGAAGAAATGCGTTGGTAACTTCGCGTTCCCTCTAGAGTCGCCCTCTGCGTTGGTGCAGAACGGGAGACAGATTACGCGTCCGTGACAGCTGAATGGACGCAGGGAGACCAAGGCGATGAGTATCGATTTCCTTCCGCCCGATGTGGACGAGCTGACCCCGAAGATCACCGTAGTCGGTGTGGGCGGCGCGGGCGGCAACGCGATCGCGAACATGATCCGCGCGGACGTGCAGGGTGTCGACTTCATTGTAGCGAACACCGACGCGCAGGCGCTCAAGCAGTCGAGCGCGGGCCATCGCATCCAGCTCGGTGCCAAGATCACCCAGGGCCTGGGTGCCGGCTCGCGGCCCGAGATCGGCCGCGCCGCCGCCGAGGAAACCATCGACAGCGTCCAGAAGGCGCTCGAGGGCGCTCACATGGTGTTCATCGCCGCCGGCATGGGCGGTGGCACCGGCACCGGCGCCGCCCCGGTCATCGCCAAGGCGGCGCGTGACATGGGCATCCTGACGGTGGGCGTGGTCACCCGCCCGTTCGCCTTCGAGGGCAAGCGCCGCGCGGCTTCGGCCGAGGCGGGCATCGACGAACTTCAGAAGTACGTCGATACCCTCATCGTCATCCCGAACCAGAACCTGTTCCTCATCGCCAACGCGAACACGACCTTCAAGGAAGCGTTCGAAATGGCCGACGAGGTGCTGCAGCAGGGCGTCCGCGGCATCACCGACCTGATGGTCATGCCGGGCCTCATCAACCTCGACTTCGCCGACGTCCGCTCGGTGATGCAGGAGATGGGCAAGGCGATGATGGGCACCGGCGAGGCCGAGGGCGACGACCGCGCGCTCATCGCCGCGCAGAAGGCGATCGCCAACCCGCTGCTGGACGGCGTGAGCATGAACGGCGCCAAGGGCGTGATCGTCTCGATCACCGGCGGCGAGGACATGCGCCTGCTCGAAGTCGACGAGGCTGCGAACCACATCCGCGAGCTGGTCGATCCGGACGCGAACATCATCTGGGGTTCGGCGTTCAATCCGGAGCTCGAAGGCAAGATCCGCGTCTCGGTCGTTGCGACCGGCATCGATGCCGATGCGCAGGCCGTCGCCGCGCCGCGTGCTGCCGAGCAGCCGCGCGTCTTCTCCTTCTCGACTCCGCGCCGCACCACCGCCGCCGAGCCGGCCCCGGTTGCCACGCCCGAGCCGGAAGCCGCTCCGGTCGCTGAGGAAGCGCCGATCGCGCCGCCGGTGCCTCAGGCCTATGAGCCCGTCGCCGAGACGCCTGTGCCGCTCTCGCCGCCGGTTCCCGAGGCCTATGAGCCCGAGCCGCAGCCGGCCGCGCCGGTCCAGTCGAGCTGGGTCGATGACGGCAAGGACGAGGACGAGTTGGTCCTCGGTGCCGACAGCCTGGTTCCCGAGGCACCCGTTGCGCCGATCGACGAGCCTGCCCCTGCGCCGACCACGCGCCGTCGCTGGCTGACCGGTGGCGACGACGAGGAAGCCGCGCCTTCGATCCCGGCCGAGAAGCCGGCGAAGAAGAGCGGCGGCACGCTGTTCGAGCGCATGGCGATGGCCTCGCGCGGCGCCTCCAAGTCGGATGACGATGCGGACAAGGATCCGCTCGACATTCCGCGCTTCCTGCGCAGCCAGAACAACCAGTAAGCCATTCGTCGCCGGCCGGGCCCGCTTCGGCGAGCCCGGCCGGCACGGTCATTGGCGGTTCAGCGCAACAAGGCGCAGGCTGGCGGGGACATGAACCGGATACGTTTTATCGGTGCTGCGGTGCTCGCTCTGGCGACTGCCCAGGCGGTGCCCGCTTTCGCCCAGACCGAGGTCGTCGCCCAGCCCAATCCCGATGCGGACCGGCTGGCCAACGACATCCGCATGCTCGCCAGCGACCCGCGCGATCTGCGCACGCTGATCGATGCCGGCATGACCAGCGCGCGGTTGGGGGACACCTCCGCCGCGCTCGCCTTCTTCCAGCGCGCCGAGGTGATCGCGCCGGCCGATCCGCGCATTGCCGCCGGCCGCGCGATGGTGCTGGTCCGGCTCGAGCGTCCGGGCGAGGCGCTGCAGCTGTTCCAGACCGCCGAGGCACGCGGGCTCAATCCGCGCGAATATGCGGCCGACCGCGGTTTCGCCTATGATCTGCTCGGCCAGCCGGTTCTCGCTCAGCGCGACTACAAGCTCGCTCTGTCGGCCGACCGCGACGACGAGGTGCTGCGCCGCTACGCCCTGTCGCTCGGGATCACCGGCGACAGGGACGAGGCGATGCGCACGCTCGATCCGCTCCTCCGCCGCAGCGACCGCGCCGCCTGGCGTGCGCGCGCCTTCATCCTGGCGATGAACGGCGACACAGCGGGGGCGGAAAGGATCGCCTCCAGCATGATGCCGGGATCTATGGGGCAGTCGCTCTCGCCCTTCTTCCGTCGCCTTGCCGGACTGGCCCCGGCCGATCGTGCCTTCGCCGTGCATTTCGGCGAGCTGTCGCCCACCCAGGCCCGGCTGGCCGACGCCCGCCTGGCGCCGCAACTGCCGCGCTATGTGCCGGCGCCGCGGCCGGTGGAAGTCGCCGCGGCTCCGGCGGTGGCCGCTCCCGCGCCGGCTCCGGCAGGCAGGGACCGCCGCTCGCGCAGGGATCGCGATCGCGACCAGAAGCTCGCCGCCATCGCCGCCGCGCGGCCGGCACCTGCGCCCGTTCCGCAGCCTGCGCCCGACGAGAATCTCCCACCGCCGCCGCGCTTCGTCGCGCCGCCCACGCCGATCGTGCAGCCGCTTCCGGCGCCGAAGCGTGAGGAGGAGCCGACCGAGGCCAGCGAGCGTCCGGCGCCGGCACGTCCTACGCCGGCGCCAGTGCCGATACGTCCAACGCCGACTCCCGCGCCGGTGCGGGTTGCCGCGGCACCGCCCACGCCGGTTCGTAGCGAGCCTGTGCCCCAGCCGGTTCGCACTGAGCCGACACCCGCGCCGGTCACGCTCGCCCGCGCCGAACCGGTGGTACAGCCGGTGCGCCCGGCGCCGCGCCCCGAGCCGGCGCCGCCGGGGCCGGCAAAGGTGGGCCAGGAAGACTCGGTTCTCGCATCGATCGTCGGCGGCATCACCATCCCGGCGGAGGAACTGGCGACCGTCACTGCTACGCCGACCGAGCCCGTCGTCGAGCCTGCGCCGGCCCCGGAGCCGGTGCGTGTCGCCGAGGCCAGGCCGGTGGCGCCGCCCAAGCCGGAGCCGGTTGCGGCCAAGCCCAAGCCGGAACCGGCCAAGGCAGACCCGAAAAAGCCGGACCCCAAGGCGAAACCCGATCCCAAGGCCAAGCCGACGGCCGAGGACGCCAGGAAGGGCAAGCCCGACCCCAAGGCCAAGAAGCCGGACCCGAAGAAGCCCGATCCGGCCAAGGCAGATCCGAGCCGCATCTGGGTGCAGGTGGCGGGCGGCGCCAATGAGGATTCGCTCGCCAAGGCCTGGAAGGCCGTGGTCGCCAAGGCGCCGGCGGTGCTGAAGGGCAAGGCCGCCTGGACGACACCGCTGCGCGCGACCAATCGCGTGCTGACCGGCCCGTTCAAGACCAGCGCCGAGGCCCAGGCCTTCGTCAACACGCTGGGCAAGGCCGGCGTCTCCGGCTTCGTCTTCACCAGCGAGGCGGGGCAGAAGGTGACGAAGCTGGCGCTCTAAATTCCTCCTCCAGCTTGCTGGGGGAGGGGGACCGCTCGCGTAGCGAGTGGTGGAGGGGCGCGGCGGACACCGCCGCGTTCCGCGCCGGCCCCTCCACCATTTGCTATCGCAAATGGTTCCCCTCCCCGAGACGAGCTCGGGGAGGAATTAGTTCGGCTTCGACATTCCCCTCGTCCCGCGATAGGAGCCGCCCCGTGAAAGCGATTTCCCCTTGGGCCTCCACCCCGGAAGCCAGCCGCGGCCGTCTCCATTCCGAGCCCGGCGGCACCGCCCGCGGCCCGCGCGACGCCTTTCAGCGCGACCGCGACCGGATCATCCATTCGATCAGCTTCCGTCGCCTGCGCCACAAGACCCAGGTGTTCATGGCGCCCGATGGCGACCATTTCCGCGTGCGGCTCACCCACAGCCTGGAGGTCGCCCAGATCGGTCGTGCCATCGCGCGGACCCTGGGCCTCAACGAGGACCTGACCGAGGCGCTCTGCCTCGCGCATGATATCGGCCATCCGCCTTTCGGCCATGCCGGGGAGAAGGCGCTGGGCGAGGCACTGGCCGGGCAGGGCGGGTTCGACCACAATGGCAACACGCTGCGCACGCTGACCACGATCGAGCGGCCCTATCCGGCCTGGGACGGGCTCAACCTGACCTGGGACACGCTCGAAGGACTCGCCAAGCATAATGGCCCGATCACCCATCCCGAATGGGCGCTGGCCGAGGCCGACCGGCAATTCCCGCTTGAGCTGGAGAGCTGGCCCTCGCTCGAGGCCCAGGTCGCGGCGATTGCCGACGACATCGCCTATGACAATCACGACATCGACGACGGGCTGCGCGCCGGGCTGCTCCAGCTCGACCAGCTGTTCGAGCTGCCGATGGTCGCCCAGGGCTGGCGCCAGATCGAGGCGCGCTTCCCCGGCTGCGAGCGCCGCCGGCTGATCAGCGAGCTGATCCGCGCCCAGATCGGGGCGATGGTCAACGACCTGATCGACGCGACCGGCAAGCGCATCGCCGAAAGCGGCGTCGAAACGGTGGCGGACGTTCGTGCCGCCGGCCAGGTGCTCGCGCATTTCTCGGATGGGATGCGCGAGGCCGAGCGCGAGCTGAAGCGCTTCATGTACGCCAATCTCTACCACCATCCGAGCCAGCTCGCCGCGGCCGACGCTGCGCACAAGGTGGTGGCGGGGCTGTTCTCCACCTATCGCGCCGATCCCGCGCTGATGCCCGCGCAATGGACCGAGGCGCTGCCCGAGGCCGAGCCTGCGCGCAGCCGCCACATCGCCGACTTCATCGCCGGCATGACCGATCGCTATGCCATCGCCCGCTACAAGGAACTGGTCGGCACGATCGACCTGCCCGAGGGGTTCTGAACAACGAAAAGGCCGGGGCGTTGCCACCCCGGCCTTCGCCAGTCCCTGAAAAGGGAAGTGCGGCTCAGCGCGCGGCCAGCTGGCCGGTGCTCTTGTCCTTCGGCGCACGGAACGAGACGCGGGTGTCGTTCACATAGCCGTCGACCCAGCCATTCTTGACGTTGAGGCGGAACTCGCCGCCCTTGTTGGTGCGGCCCTCGAGCACCTGGACCTTGTCCTTGGTCGTCACGGTATAGGTGTAGACCACGCCTTCATGCGTGAAGCTGCGATCGGCAGCGAAGGCGGGGGCAGTGAAAGTCAGGGCAGCGGCGGCAGCCGCGAAAAGAAACTTCGACACGATCTTTCTCCTTGATGGTTCAAGAGCCAGATCGGCATCCAATTTGTTCTGTTCTTGCGCGCATAATGTTGCGCCGCAGCAAAGGCGGCAATCGCAAATGCCGCGCCGGGCAGTTGCAGAAAACGCACGCCGATATGTGTCAGCCTGGCAAACTTCTGCGACACTCTGTGCGTAGTCCGTCACAAACGGACCAGGAGAGTCGGATGTCGGACGCCAGTATCGCGCTCAACCGCTTCGGGCTCGGCGCCAGGCCGGGCGAGGATGCGGGGAACGATCCCCGCAAATGGCTTGCCGGGCAGATCGCCGCCTTCGACCCACGGCCCCAGGCGATCGCCTCTCAGGTGCCGAGCAGCCAGGTGGCGCGCGATCTCGCCGACTTCTACGAGCGCCAGCGCCTGCTCCGCCTCGAAAACCCCAAGCCGCGGGCACGCGCAGCCGCACCGGCCAAGCCCGCGTCCGCGCAGCCGGTGATGGCCGAAGGGGCCATGATGCAGGACATGCAGGCGATGCAATCGGCCGCGCCGATGCCGCCGGCTGCCAAGCAGCTCTACCAGGGCGAGGACGCCGCGATGCTGGCCAGGCGCGAGGCGCGGCGCCAGCAGCAACAGGCCTATGTCGGCATGGTCTCGGCTCGCGCACTCACCGCGATCAACTCGCCCACGCCCTTTGCCGAGCGGCTCGTTCATTTCTGGGCGAACCATTTCGCCGTCTCGGCCGACAAGCTCGAGCTCGTCGGGCTTTCGGGCACGATGGAGTTCGAGGCGATCCGCCCGCATGTGATGGGCAAGTTCGGCGACATGCTGAACGCGGTAGAGCGGCATCCGGCGATGCTGCTCTATCTCGACCAGGCCGTATCGATCGGCCCCAACAGCCCGGCCGCCCAGCGTCAGCGCGGGCGGCGCGGCGGGCTGAACGAGAATCTCGCGCGAGAGATCATGGAGCTCCACACGCTCGGCGTGCGCAGCGTCTATACCCAGGCCGATGTCACCGAGTTCGCCCGGGCGATGACCGGCTTCACCGTTGCGGGGATCGGCCGGGCGCGCGGGGCAGCGGGACTGGATGGCGAGCCTGGCAGCTTCGTCTTCGCCGATCGGCTACACGAGCCGGGCACGCGGACTATCCTCGGCAAGCAGTGGAGCGGCCAGGGTGAGGAACAGGCGGCAGCGGTGCTCGACCATCTCGCCATGCATCCGGCGACCGCAAAGCACATCGCCACCAAGCTCGCCCGGCACTTCGCCAGCGACGATCCGCCCGCGCCTTTGGTCGCACGGCTGGAGAAGGCCTTTCTCTCCTCGGGCGGCGACCTGCCCACCGTCTATCGCGCGCTGATCGCCTCGCCCGAATGCTGGGCGCCGCGGCCGGCCAAGTTCAAGTCGCCTTGGGAATGGTCGATCTCGGCGATGCGCGCGCTCGGCACCCAGCAGCTGCAGCCGAACGCCGTCAACGGCCTGATGGGCCAGCTCGGCCAGCCGGTGTGGAAGCCGGGCTCGCCGGCAGGCTGGGACGATGTCGCCGGTGCCTGGGCCGGGCCCGACGCCGTGATGCGCCGGGTCGAGGCGGCCGAGCGCATGGCGCAGCGGACGAAGAACCTGATCGATGCCCGCCAGCGTGCGGCGGAGCTCTTCCCTGATGCGCTGAGCCCCGCCACTGCCCAGTCGATCGCCCGCGCCGAGAGCCCGGGCCAGGGCCTTGCCCTGATGCTCGTCTCGCCCGAATTCATGCGGAGGTAAGCCCGATGACCGCTCTTTCCCGTCGCAATTTCGTCGCGCTGGGCGCCTCGACGGTGTTCGCCAGCAGCTTCGGCGCCCGCATGGCCTTTGCCCGTGCCGCGACGAACCGCCGTTTCGTCTTCATCATCCAGCGCGGCGCCGCCGACGGTCTGCACACCGTCGCGCCGGTGGGTGATCCCGCCTATGCCGGGCAGCGCGGGAGCCTTGCCGAGGATTTCGCTACCGCGCCTAGGCTCGACGACATGTTCGCGCTGCACCCGTCGATGAAGAACATCCACGCCCTCTACGGCGCGAAGCAGGCGCTGTTCCTCCACGCCGTCGCCTCGCCCTATCGCGACCGCTCGCATTTTGACGGGCAGAACGTGCTCGAGACCGGCGGTACCTCGGCCTATCAGCTCAAGGATGGCTGGCTGAACCGGCTGCTCACGCTGCTCCCCGCCGACGACAAGGCGATCGCGCTCGCCGCAACCGTACCGATGGCGCTGCGCGGGGCCGTGGAGGTGGCGAGCTATGCCCCTTCGGGCCTGCCCGACGCTTCGGACGACCTGCTGGCGCGGGTCAGCCAGATGTATCAGGGCGACGCCCAGCTTCACGGCATCTGGGAGCAGGCGACCGCCACCCGGATGCTCACCAGCGATCTCGCCTCGGACAATGGCAGGAACGCCGCCGCCACCGGCGATCTCGCTGCCAAGATGCTCGCGGCCGAGAATGGCTCGCGGATCGCGATGATCGAGACCGGCGGCTGGGACACGCATGCCGGGCAGAAGGGGCGGCTTGCCGGCCAGCTCAACGGCCTCGACCAAATGGTCGGCGCGCTGCAGAAGGGCCTGGGGCCCTTGTGGAGCGACACGGTGGTGCTGGTCGCCACCGAGTTCGGCCGCACCGTGAAGGTCAACGGCACGCAGGGGACCGATCACGGCACCGCTTCCTGCGCGATGATGATGGGCGGTGCGGTCAATGGAGGCAGGGTGATTGCCGACTGGCCCGGCCTTGCTGACGCGGCGCTCTACGAAAACCGCGATCTCAAGCCCACTTTGGGCCTGGACACGGTGATCGGCTCCACACTGTCGGCGCATTTCGGGCTGATGCCGCAGACCGCGGCGCGCAAGCTCTTCCCCGAAGTACAGATGGCACGGCCACTCCAGGATCTCGTCCGCGGCTGAAGCTCGGCGTCAAGCGCCCCGTGCGATCCTCCGTCTCACCTGGCGTGCGTGGGAACGCGGCTTTAACTCCCGGTCTCTATTCTGCCCGGAATCGCGCAGAGGATCATCGGGACGTGCAGCCTTCGGCCCAATCGAAACCCCTGATCATCGCGCTTGCCACCCTGGGCAAGTGTGCGCTCGCGCTTGCCGTGTTCACGACGATCTTCGGCGGCTGGCAATGGGTCATGGCGCGCCAGCCGCTGCCCGGCGCGTCGCAACGCGAGGGTGCCTGCGTGCTGTGGTTCGTGGGCAGCTCGACGATGAGCCGCTGGACCTCGCTCCAGGACGATATGCGCCCCTGGGTCGGGCAGAATCGCGGCATCGGCGGCGCGACGATGCAGGAGATCAATCTCCATATCGCGCATGACCAGGCCAGCAAGCCGCCCCAGGCGATCGTCTATTATGCCGGGGAAAACGACCTCGCCTTCGGTCACACCGTAGATCAGACGATCGCCGATCTGCGCGAGTTCCTTGCGATCAAGTCGCGGCTGTTCGGCAGCACGCCGGTCTTCATCATCTCGCTCAAGCCCAGTCCCACCCGCTGGGACCGGCTCGCCCAGCAGGGGCAGTATAATGCCACGGCAAAGGCGATCGCCGATCAGCGGCCCGACGTCGACTATGTCGATATCGTGCCGGCGCTGCTCCAGGGTGGACGACCCGGGCCGTTCTTCATGGAGGACGGGTTGCACCTCAATGAAGAAGGCTATCGTCGCTGGAAGATCGCCGTACACGAGGCACTGGACGAGGCGATGCCGCGCAACGTGCTTCGGCGCTGCCATCCCGAAGCGCTGCTGGATCGGTCCTGATCTTTCCAAGTCGCGCCAAGGTTACGGCGAAGTTCACTTCGTTTCTCTTCTGTAAGGAACTGCCGGTTAAGCAATCTGGCGTAGGTCGATCCCGAGCGACTGCTTCCGCAGTTGCACATGGGGGCGAAGTTGCACCGCGAGCGGATTGCCGGTTTGGACAACTGGCGCGCGCTGCTGATGTTGGCGGGGATCTTCCTGCACGCGACCACCGTGCAAGAGGTCGACCGGCCCTTGTTCGTGCTCATCGCCAAGATGTCCTCCAATTTCCGCATGGGTGCCTTCTTCGCGGTCGCGGGGCTGCTCAGCCTGCTCGCGCTGCGCAAGCGGGGCGCCGAGCCCTGGCTGGCGCGGCGGAGCTTCCAGATCGGCGTGCCGATGCTGTTCGGCCTGTGTGTCCTGGCGCCGCTGATGAGCGCGCTGTCCAGCTGGCACCGGTTCGGCGTGGCGATGCCTGCGCTGCCGGAGCTGGGCTGGTGGCATTTCTGGTTCCTGGTCGACCTGCTGGTCTTCGCGCCGATCACCTTCTGGTTCTACCGCGCCGACCAGATGCACGGGCTGTTCGCCCGGATCGACAAATGGGTGGAGACAGCGCGCCCCTCGGTCACCTTGACCATCCTGGCGGTGGGCGTGCTGTCGACCGCGAGCGTGCTGCTCGTCGCCCAGCTGGCACGCGAGTCAGGGGCGCTGGCGGAGCCGGTATGGGCGGTACACCAGGTGGTCGCCTATGCTCCGCTCTATGCCTTTGGCGTGCTGGTCGCCGGATCGCCGGCATTGTTCAAACGGATCATAGCGCGCACCGGCCCGCCCTTCATCGTGCTGGTGCTGGTCCTCGCCGTCTGCTGCGCCTCTCGCCTGCTGCCGGGGGGAGGGGCGGGCCTCTATGACACGCCGGCAAGCCTGTTCAACGTGATCACCGCTTGCATGTGCCCGCCCGCCGTCACCGTGCTGATCCTGCGCTCCGCGGTCGCGATGCGCGCGACGCCGCCGCTGTTCCGCCAGATCGCCGACGCCTCCTTCACCATCTACATGGTGCATTTCCCGATCATTCTGCTGCTCGACCTGCTGTTCGATCCGCTGCGGCTCGATCCCTATCTCGCCTATGTGCTGATGGTCGGATTGTCGGGCTGGCTCTCCTATCTGGTGCATCGCGTGATCGTCCGGCGCTCCGCCTTCGCCGCGATGCTGCTCAACGGCGTCAATCCCGCAAAGCCGCGCGCGGTCGCGGCTGAGTAAACGCCTGCCTCGTCCATGCTGGTTGTAATTTACATACGATCTTGATTGTAAGTTTATGTGCACATAGGCTGGAGTCACCGGCGGAGACCGGAGGATCGGGGAGGACCATTCACGCATCGACCGTCCGGCGGGCGGCGATGCGGCCTGCGCAAAGACCAGCAGCTTTCCCGTTCGCCACTCCGCGCGGCCGAACCGCTTCGGCTTCGTGCCATTCGATTCCGGTGCGGCGCCATCGATGTGGTTCGAGGGAGAAAAACGACAAGCGCAAGGAGAGGCAGATGAAGAGACTATCCCGAGCGATATGTACCAGCCTGGTTTCCGCCACTGCATTGGCCGCCGCGTTGCCGGCAGCCGCCCAGTCCGTTCCCAACGCGCCGACCGGGCCGGTCGAGACACAATATTACGCCAATGGCAGCTATGCGACGACCACGACCCGCTCCACGGCGGCCTGCGATTCCAAGGGCAATCAGTGCGATGTCTTCTATCCGACCAACATCGCTTCGCTGAACACGCGCCTGCCGCTGGTGGTGTGGGCGAACGGCACCGACTCGACCCCGGACAATTACACCAATTGGCTGAAGCACCTCGCGAGCTGGGGCTTCGTCGTCGTCGCGACGCGTGACAAGCAGACCGGCTATGGCAACACCGTGCTGGATTCGCTTGCCTATATGCAGGCGCAGGAAGCCAACCCGGCCAGTCCCTTCTATCACCGCATCGATTTCGCCCATGTCGGCGCCGCGGGCCATTCGCAGGGGGCTTCCGGCGCCGCCAATGCGATGTTCCATTCGAACGGCGCGATCCTCACCACAGTCACCTTCGAGCTGCCGAGCCAGACCTGGTGCAACCCGGCGGACAATTGCCTGCTGACGCCGACGCTCACCGGGGGATCGGGCTCGATCTTCTATGTCAGCGGCACCGCCGACAGCCTGATCGCGCCGGACACGCAGAGCGGCGGCACCCAGCTCAACTCGCAGACCGCCTATTACAACGCGACGCCGGCCGGGATGCTCAAGGCCAAGGGGCTGCTGAAGGGCGCCAATCACAACGACATCACCGGCACTCCGGGCTGCGGCCTGCTCGGCTTCCTCAAGGCCTGCTCGAACGGCGTGTACGGCTATCTGGGCTTCCCGACCGCCTGGCTGGCGTGGCAGCTCAAGGGCGATGCGACAGCGGGCGCCGCATTCAAGAGCGGCACCGGCGAGTTCTTCACCGCGACTGCCTGGCAGGGGCGGGTCTCCAACATTCCGTGAGCGACTGGTCGCGCGCCGCCGTCCGGGCGGTGCGCGACCGTTTTCTGGATATGGGAGGGGAAGAACATGCCGGCACGTCGCAAGATGCTCGTTGTTATCGGTGTCGTCGCGGTGGCGGCGATCGCGGCGCTGTTCGCCTGGCCGCCGGCGTCTCGGGCTCCCGATGTCGGTGCGGTCGTGGTTCGCGCGGCTGCTCCGGCTGCCTCGCCCAGCCCGGGGCCGGTGCCCGAACCTTCAGCATCGGCATCACCGATGCGCTCGCCCGTGGAAACCGCCATTCTTGCATCGATCGGCGATCCCCGCGCCGAGCTGCGGGATGTCACCGCCCGCCGCGATGCGCCGCAGATCGCCTGTGGCGAGAAGCGCACTTCGCGCGACCCCGTATTCCGCCGTTTCGTCTGGCTCGGGCACCTGAAGATGCTCGCGACAGACGATGGCTCGCAGGATTTCGGCACCATCGCCGCGGTGTGCCGCGAAGGGCAGCCGGTTCCCTGAGCCCCGCTTCCCGTCACCCCTCCGAAGGCGATATCGGCCGGCCCCGGGCGTCGATCGCGCCCGCGCGGATTGCGCCGTCGATCAGCAGCTTGAGGAAGTCGACCGACCGCCGCATTTCCTCAGGGTTCGGCGCCAGGACCTGCGCGATCGACAACCCGCGCGCTGCCCAGACGAACAGGCGGATGCCCGCGAGCACGCCGGCATCGTCGCCGCTGCCGAACTGCTGCTTGATCGCCTCGAGCGACATTTGCTCGACCCGGGCCTGCATCGGCGTGACCAGCGTGGCCAGCTCGGCGTCGCTGCGCGAGGCCTGGAGGATCTCCAGCACCGCCAGCCCGGACGGGCGGCTCAGCACTTCCCAGAGCATCTCCGGCCAGTCGGAGATATGCCCGCCGCGGCCGGTCTCCGCCGCGATCTCCTCATAGGCGAGCCGTTCCCGGTCGTAGACCGTGCCGATCACGTCCGCCATCAGCTGCGCGCGGGTGCCGAAATGATGGTGGAGCGCACCGCGGGTCACGCCGGCCTCCTCGGCGATCGTCTCAGTCGAGGTGCCGCTATAGCCGTTGCGGTAGAGCAGCCGGATCGTGGCATCGAGCAGCGCCTCGCGCGTCTCCGCCGTGCGCTCCGCCTGTGTCCGCCGCTTCCTGCCCGAGGCTGTTGTCGCCACGTTCTTCCAAACCATTTCCGGGGCGAGAGCCGCCGCCGCTATCCATTTGGCGGGTCGGAAGAAGGTCCGTCAACATCGGCGCGTGCAAACTTCCGCCGCGCACCCCATGTCACCGCAGTGGCGCCGCGCTCCCGCATCCGCTAAGAGCCCGCGCTTCCGCAACCACTGGAACCGTGAATGACGCTTTACGCACGCTTCGCCGCGCATCTCAATCTTGCCCTGGATGCGCTTGTCCTCGCCGGCGACCTGCCCGCGGGGCTGGAGCGACGCGCGATCACGGTGGAACCGCCGCGCGATGCCTCGCACGGCGATCTCGCGACCAACGCCGCGATGGTCCTGGCCAAGCCGGCCGGCACCAATCCGCGCGCGCTCGCCGAGAAGATCGGTGCCGAGCTGGAGAAGCTGGACGAAGTCGCTTCGGTCTCGATCGCGGGCCCGGGCTTCATCAACCTGACGCTGACCGACGCCACCTGGCGCGGCGAGCTGATGGCGATCCTCGATGCGGGCGACGATTACGGCCGCTCGACCGTGGGCGCCGGCACGACGGTGAACGTCGAGTACGTCTCGGCCAACCCGACCGGTCCGATGCACATGGGCCATTGCCGCGGCGCGGTGGTGGGCGATGCGCTCGCTGCGCTGCTCGAGTTCGCCGGGCACAAGGTGATCCGCGAATATTATGTCAACGATGCCGGCGGCCAGGTCGACGTGCTCGCCCGCTCGGCGCACCTGCGCTACCGCGAGGCGCTGGGCGAGGCGATCGAGATCCCCGAGGGCCTCTATCCGGGCGAGTATCTGAAGCCGGTGGGCGCAAAGCTCGCTGCCGAGTTCGGCGACAAATATGTCTCCGCGCCGGAGAGCGAGTGGCTGGTGCTGTTCCGCAAGACCGCCGTCGCCGCGATGATGGACATGATCCGCGCCGATCTCGCGCTGCTCGGCATCCATCACGACCTGTTCTCCTCGGAAGCGGAACTGCAGGCCGCCGGCAAGCCCGAGCAGGCCGAGGCGTGGCTGCGCGAGCGCGGGTTCGTCTATGACGGCGTGCTCGAAGCGCCCAAGGGCGAGACTCCCGAGGATTGGGAGCCGGTCGAGCTGCCGCTGTTCCGCTCCACCCAGTTCGGCGACGACCAGGATCGCCCGATCAAGAAGTCGAATGGCACCTGGACCTATTTCGGCGCCGATCTCGCCTATCACTTCCAGAAGGCGCAGTCGGCCGACCAGTTGATCGACATCTGGGGGGCGGATCACGCCGGCACGGTCAAGCGCATCGTCGCCGCGGTGCAGGCGCTGACCGGCGGGGAGACCAAGTTCGACGTCAAGCTGGTCCAGATGGTCCGGCTGCTGCGCGACGGCGAGCCGGTGAAGATGTCGAAGCGCGCCGGCAACTTCGTTACGCTCGCCGATGTGGTCAACGAAGTGGGCAAGGACGTGGTCCGCTTCACCATGTTGACCCGCAAGGCCGATGCCCAGATGGACTTCGATTTCGCCAAGGTGGTCGAGGCGTCGAAGGACAATCCGGTATTCTACGTGCAGTACGCGCACGCCCGCGTGGCGTCGCTCGGCCGCCGCACCGCGGAGGCGGGGATAGCCTGTGCCGATGTGGACCTGTCTCTGCTTGATACAAATGAGTTGAAACTGGTGAAGGCCGCCGCGCAGTTCCCGCGCATCGTCGAAGCGGCTGCCTCGGCGCGCGAACCCCACCGAATTGCCTTCTATCTCTACGACTTGGCGGCGGAACTCCATTCCTTGTGGAACCTCGGCAAGGAAGATCCCACCCGCCGCTTCCTGTTGCCGGACCAGGCGGCGCTGACGTGCGCACGGCTTTATCTGGCGCGCTCGATCGGGCAGATTGTCCGCAATGGCCTCCGCATCATGGGCGTCGAGGCCGTCCAGGAGATGTAAGGAATGAACATGCGTGGGGGGGAGGCCGGATTCGGCGACGATGACCGCCTTCCCTGGCTCGAGACGGTGGAGGAGGACTATCGCGAAGGCGTTTCCTTCGGCCGGATCCTGCTGCTCGTCCTTCTGCTCCTTGCCGTGCTCGGCGCGGGCGCGTTCGGCTATTACTGGTACCAGAAGCAGAAGAGCCTGGTCGGCAATGGCGAACTGATCGCCGCGCCCGAGGGCGACTACAAGGTCAAGCCCGACGAGCCCGGCGGCATGAAGGTGGAGGGCGAGGGCGATACCGTCTTCGCCACCAGCCAGGGCAATAGCGGCAATTCGAGCATCGACGTGAGCGCGCTGCCCGAGGCGCCGGTCGATGGCAGGAAGGTCGTCGAGAAGGCGCCGTCGCTAACCGGTGAGAGGAACGCCAAGGTCGCGATTCCGTCAAGCGCCAGCACGGCCGACGCGCAGCCGAAGCGTGTGCCGGTGATTGCCCCGCAGGCGGGCGGCTCCGGCGCGCTGATCCAGCTCGGTGCCTTCCCGGACGAAGCTGGCGCCAACACCGCCTGGGCGCGTCTCTCGAAGCGCTTCTCGTACCTCGCGCCGCTCGGCAAATCGGTCGAGCGCGGCGAGAAGGACGGCAAGGCGCTGTTTCGCCTGCGCGTGAATGCCGGTTCGAACAGCCAGGCCAAGGAACTGTGCGGCAAGCTCAAGGTAGCCGGCGAAAGCTGCTACGTGGCGAATTGACCGTAACGACCGGGGGAGGGCGGAATGGGGGTTAAACCCGGCCTTCCGCTTCGCTAAGACGACGGCATGAAGCCTGTAATCTTCGGTGTATCCGGCCTGTCGCTCACGGCCGAGGAGCGCGATTTCTTCCGGGACGCCGATCCGCTCGGCTACATCCTGTTCAAGCGCAATTGCGAGAGCCGCGACCAGATGCGCGCGCTCACCGAGGAATTGCGCGAACTGAGCGGTCGCGCCGACCTGCCGATCCTGATCGACCAGGAAGGCGGCCGGGTCAGCCGGATGGTCCCGCCAGAATGGCCGGCCTTCCCGGCGGGCGAGGCGTTCGGCCGGCTCTATGACGTCGCCCCGATCTCGGCGATCGAGGCGGCGCGGGCCAATTATCATGCACTCGGGCTGATGCTGGCCGAGGTCGGCGTCACCGTCGATTGCGCGCCGCTGCTCGACGTCGTGACGCCGGAAGTGACCCAGGCGATCGGCGACCGCGCCTTCGGCAGCGAGCCGATGCGCGTCGCGGCGCTCGGCCAGGCCTGTGTCGAGGGGCTGCGCCGGGGCGGGGTTGTCGGCGTGGTCAAGCACATGCCGGGCCATGGCCGAGCCGTTGTCGACAGCCATCTCGAGCTGCCGCGCGTCAGGGTCGATGCCGCAGCGCTGGAACAGGACATCGCGCCCTTCCACGCGCTCAGGAACGCGCCGATGGGCATGACCTGCCACGTCGTGTTCGAGGCCTGGGACGCCGAGCGCCCCGCCACGCTCTCGCCGACCGTGGTCCAGGAGATCATCCGCGGCCGTATCGGCTTTGACGGTCTCCTCATGACCGACGACATCGACATGAAGGCGCTGTCCGGCACGCCCGGCGAGAAGGCGACCCAGGCGCTGGCCGCGGGCTGCGACGTGGTGCTCGATTGCTGGGCGCGGATGGACGAGATGATCGAGATCATCGGTCTGCTCCCCGACGCGACGCCCGAATGCATCGAGCGCCTCGACCGTGCCATGGCAACCACCGGCGCCGACGAGCCCGATGCGGACTTCGCGGAACTGGTCGCCAGGCGGGACGAACTGCTGGCGCTGGCGTGACTTCTCCCTCTCCCCGCTGGCAGGGAGAGGGCAGGGGAGAGGGGCGCATCGATAGCGTGCCGAAATCCCCCTCACCCCTGAAGGGGAGGGAGTAAGCGCATGACACCACCTCTCCGACCTGCTTAACTCCACCCATGGACGCCGAGGCACAGGAAACCCTCAAGATCGATATCGACGGCTGGGAAGGGCCGCTCGACTTGCTGTTGGCGCTCGCCCGCACGCAGAAGGTGGATCTGCGTCAGATCTCGATCCTTCAGCTCGTCGAGCAGTATCTCGGCTATGTGAACCAGGCGCGCGAGCTGAGGCTGGAGCTTGCCGCCGACTATCTCGTGATGGCCGCCTGGCTGGCATACCTGAAGTCCGCTCTCCTGCTCCCGCGCAACCCGGAGGAGACGCCGAGCCCCGAGGAGCTGGCGCTGCGCCTGCAGCTGCGCCTCGAGCGGCTCAATGCGATGCGCGACGCCGGCGCCAGGCTGATGGCGCGCGACCGCACCGGCCGCGACAATTTCTTCCGGGGGGCTCCCGAGGGCCTGCGCGTGCTGCGCAAGGCACGCTACGAGGCCGAGATCTACGATCTGATCGCCGCCTATGGCCGGATCAGCGCGCGCACCCGTCCGGTGATGCACGTCGTCCAGCAGCGCGACGTGATGACGCTGGAGGCCGCGATCGAGCGCGTCTCGTCGCTGATCGGCACGCGGATAGACTGGAGCACGCTCCAGTCCTTCCTCCCCGAGGGCGCGAGCGGTCCCTATGCCAAGTCGGCGCTCGCCTCGTCGTTCGTCGCCGCGCTCGAGTTGGCCAAGCAGGGCAGGGTCGAGCTCCGCCAGAAATCGGCCTTCGCACCGCTCTATCTCAAGGCCGCAGGATGACTCCCGAAGACGCAGCCTCGCGCGCGGTGGAGGCCGTGCTGTTCGCCTCCGAGCATCCGATGAATGTGGACGAGATCCGCGCCCATGTCGGCCCCGAGATGGACGTGCGGGCAGCGCTTGCTGCCCTGGAGGCGCTCTATGCGGGGCGTGGCGTCGAACTGGTCCGTCGCGGCGACCGCTGGCATTTCCAGACCGCCGCCGATCTTGCCCATCTGCTGCGCCGCAATCGCGAGGAGAGCCGCAAGCTCAGCCGCGCCGGCATCGAGACGCTGGCGATCATCGCCTATCACGAGCCGGTCACCCGCGCCGAGATCGAGGCGATCCGCGGGGTGCAGATCAGCAAGGGTACGATCGACGTGCTGATGGAGGCAGGCTGGGTGCGTCCCGCCGGCCGCCGCGAAGTGCCCGGCCGGCCGCTGATGTACGCCACCACCGGCGGTTTCCTCACCCATTTCGGCCTGTCCAGCCGCCGCGACCTGCCCGGGATCGACGACCTCAAGGCCGCCGGCTTGCTCGATCCGGTCGACCTCGCTTTCGAGGCGCTGGGGGAGAATGAAGGGGCCGAGGAGTCCGAAAGCGAAACTGTCACAGACGACGAATAGGGGCTCCCGGCGTCTCGGCCATTGCCGCAGGTGCCCGGCACGCCTAGATAAAGCCGGAATCGAGGAGATTTGTGATGGGTAGTTTCAGCCTGATGCACTGGCTGCTGTTGGGCGTTGTCGCGATCCTGCTGCTGGGCGGCGGTCGCTTCTCGAACATGATGGGTGATGTCGCCAAGGGCATCAAGCAGTTCAAGAAGGGCATGTCCGAGGACGACGACGCCGATAAGCCGGCGACCCGCATCGAGGGCAAGGCGGCTCCCGAGCCGACCGTGCAGCGTGAGGCCGAGCCGGCACGCGAAGAGAAGCTCTGAACTTCCGCGCCGTTCCCGGCTCAGGGCGCCGGGAGCCGCTTCTGGCGATTGATCGATGCTAGATTTCAACGCGCCCGAGTTCGTGGTCGTCGCCATCGTGGCGCTTCTCGTGATCGGGCCAAAGGATTTGCCCAAGGCCATGCGCTTTGTGGGCAAGTGGTTCGGCAAGGCGCGCGCCGTCGCGCGCCAGTTCCGCTCCGGGTTCGACAACATGATCCGCGAGTCGGAGCTTGCCGAGCTCGAGAAGCAATGGGCGGAGGAGAACGCCCGCATCATGGCTCAGCATCCGCCGGCGGCGCTTCCCGCGCCCGCAGCGGAGGCCGAGGTGCATCATGTCACTGAGGATGCCGCTCCGGTGATGGTCGAGCAACCCTCCATCCATGACGAGACGCCCGGCGTTTCGGCGCCCAAGCCGAAGCGCGCGCGCAAGGCTCCGGCAGCTGCCGTGGCCGAGCCCGCACCCAAGCCGCGCGCCCGCAAGGCGGCCGCACCGGCGGCAGCCGCCAAGCCGGCGGCCAAACCCCGTGCGCGCAAGGCTGCGCCGCCTGCCGAGGCCGCCGAATGAGGGACATCGACGACACCCAGCAGCCGCTGCTCGAACATCTCATCGAGCTGCGCCGACGCCTGCTCTACTGCGTGGCCGCGTTGCTGGTGACTTTCTTCGCCTCCTTCTATTTCTCGAAGGAGATTTACGGCTTCCTCGTCCATCCGCTCGCCGCGGCGGGACAGAACAAGATCATCTTCACCCAGATCTTCGGGGCGTTCTTCGTCCAGCTGAAGGTGGCGTTCTTCGCGGCGATGATGCTGTCCTTCCCGGTGATCGCAACGCAGCTCTGGCAGTTTGTAGCACCTGGCCTCTACCGCCAGGAGAAGAAGGCGCTGCTGCCCTTCCTGCTGGCTACGCCGGTGCTGTTCATCGCCGGCGCCTCGCTCGCCTATTTCATCGCGATCCCCACCGCCCTGCATTTCCTGCTCGGCTATCAGGGCGATCTCGGCGGAGGCGTGCATCAGGAAGCGCTGCCCGAGGCCGAGAAATATCTCGATTTCGTGATGCAGTTCCTGTTCGCCTTCGGCATCACCTTCCTGCTGCCGGTGCTGCTGATGCTGCTCGAACGCTCGGGCATCGTCACCTATGAGCAGCTCAAGAGCGCCTGGCGCTATGCCGTGGTCGCCGCCTTCGCGATCGCCGCGGTGCTGACACCGCCGGATGTCGGTTCGCAGCTGCTGCTCGCCTTCCCGCTGATCGGCCTCTATTTCCTGTCGCTGGTCGGTATCTGGTTCACGCGACGGCGCCGCCGTCCGACCGATACAGAGAACGAGACCGCCGAGGCCGCCTGACACGAAAAACCCCTCCCGCGGCTGACGCGGGAGGGGTTTTCTCTTTCCTGCCGGTTCTGGCTTATTTGGCGTCGTCGGCGGTCTTGGCGACGGTGTCGCCCGCCGAGGAAACATCCTTGCCCACGCCTTCGACCGTGTTGCAGGCCGAAACCAGCATCGCGCCCGCAAGGGCGACACAGGCGATGATCTTACGCATCACATCTCTCCAAAATACCGGACCATAAGGGTCGGGAAGGAAATGCCCGGGCAGGCGCAAACGTTCCGTCTGCGCAGCAACTGCCTGAACTCGTTGGAAAAATGGAAAGGCCCCGAAAAGTTTTAGGCCCGGAAGCGTCACCGGGGGGGGGAGGGTTGACGCTTCCGGGCCCATGTCTTGGATAGCGAGAGCGGGGGGGCAAAAGGTCACTATCCGAAGTGTAAAACGGACCATGCGGTCAGGGGTTCCATGCCCTTCGAACTTTTTTCGAACTTTTTATCTGGGCTGTTCAGGGGCGGCCGGTGATCGCGATCGCCGCTTCATAGGCGCCGGTCAGCGGATCGTGATGCAGCTTGGTGCGCAGCTGACGGGCAAGCCCGCCGATCACGCGGCCATAGCGATTCTCGACCAGTTCCTCGAGCGCCGGGCTCTCTACCAGGGCCGGGGAGGTGATGCGCAGCAGCGCGCGGGTATCGTCGTCCTCGATCAGCTTGATCGAGATGCGGATCTGCGCCGCCGGATTGCAGCTCATCGCCAGCTCGACGATCTCGGTCAGCAGGAAGGCGATGGCGATCGCCACGTCCTGGTTTACCAGCACCGGGGTGAGTTCCAGCGTCACGCCCAGGCCCTGCGCGCGTTCGGGAGCGGTGGCGCGGATGTTCGCGGCGAGCTCGCCGATCACCGAGCGCAGGTCGAGCCCGCGATTCTCCTCCAGCTCGGCATAATGGTGGCGATGCACCACGGCGAGCGCGTCCACCCGGCGCTGGATCGAGGCATAGGCCTCGGTCGCCTCCTCGCTCTTGGCGCTGCGGGCATGGAAGTTGATCAGGCTGGCGATCACCTGGAGGTTGTTCTTCACCCGGTGGTGCACCTCGCGGGTCAGCTTGGTCTGGCGCACCAGCCCCTCGGCCAGGTCCGCCTCATGCTCCTTCACGGTGCGGCTGATCTCGCGGAACGTATCCCCCAGCTCGCGGATCTCGGCGGCCGGCATTTCGCCGAAGCGCTTGATGTCGATCACCTCGCCCGGCTTGTAGGCGCCGACGCTGGTGCGCAGCCGGCGCAGCGGCCGGATCAGCAGAATGTCGACCACGAACCAGCTGATCCCCGCCGCGGCGAGCCACATCAGCACCAGCACCACGGTGTTGATGATCATCGGTGAGGTGATCGGGGTGCCGAGCATCGACATCTGGAGCGTCACTCCGTCTATGCCCAGGTCGTTGGGAATGGTCTCGCGCCGGTCGAGCGGTCCCGCGCCTTCCAGCTTGCGCAGCACCAGCTTGTCGCCATGCCCCACCAGCGCTGCGCCATATTCGGGCACGAAGCCGCTCGGCTGCGCGATCGAGGCCAAGGTGGCGGCGGGGTAGAATGCCGTCGCCGAGCCGCCCCGGTTGCCGCCGATGCGCAGGGTCATGCCATCCTCGAGCAGCGTGGTGCGCACCTGGCGCGGCTGGAGCGTCGCCGTGCCCGCCAGCGCGAAATTCTGCCCGCATATCACGCGCCCGCTGGCGTTGGTGATCGCGAAACGTGCGCCCGTGGCGGTGGCGAAGGTGCCGGCGAGCCGGGTGCAGGCGGGGGCGTCGTGCGGATCGGCCTCCAGCGCATCGAGCGCGCCGGAGAGCTGGCCGACATGGTTGACCAGCAGGTCGCGCAAGATGTCGGTGCTCTCGCTCGCCGCGACGCGCAGCCGCGCCCGCGCCTCGGTATCGGCGTTACGGGTGCTCTGCAGCGTGGTGAACAGCGCGATCAGCGCCAGCGGCAGCAGGCAGATGATCAGGTAGAGGAAAACCTTGGCGCCGGTCGGCATAGCCCCCAGCGTCGCCGCGGGACGGACCTTGGCGCGCGGTTCTTCTTCCGGGATCTCCATCAGCTCCGGACTAGTCGAGCTTCTTCAGCAGGTCGAGCAGGTCGTCGGGCACGGCTTCGCTCACGGCCTCGTCATAGGCCTGACGCAGCGCTTCGCCCACATTGCGGCCGGGGCGACCGGTTTCCTTTCCGCCATCTGATTTGGGCGGCTTTTTCATTTTCTCATCCGCGGAACGCACCAATTCCCCCCTGCGCCATGGCGCCAGCCGTGGCTCGGACTAAAAGCGACCTGCTCCGGATGCAACTTCCGGAAGTGAACGAAAGCCACCGGTCGCATCGGGCCGGAGACTGTGCGGCAACACTACGCAGCATGTTCGATGAAACCAATTCCCCAGTCGTTTGTTCCACAGCCGATGCAATATCCAGGGAGGGGCTCCTTCGGGTTGCACGATTGAGGATTGCAATAGCTCGGAACGGCGCCGAAACAAACCGTTCCGCACTCGTAGGAGAAAAGTTCGACCATGTCGCTTGGACAGCAACTCGCGCCGCACCTTCCGCTGCTCCGCCGCTATGCGCGCGCGCTCACCGGCAGCCAGGCCGATGGCGACCGCTATGTGCGTGCGGCGCTCGAGGCGATCGTCGCGGCGCCGGATCAGTTCCCCCGCGACGTAGATCCGCGGCTCGGCCTGTATCGCACCTTCCAGGCGATCTGGCAGTCGACGCACCTCGAGGAAGAGGATGTCGTCGAGGATACCACCAACGAGAATGAAGCGATCGCCCGCAAGCGGCTCGCCCGTCTCACCCCGCTGTCGCGCCAGGCGCTGCTGCTCACCACCGTGGAGGGCTTCAGCATCGAGGACGCCGGCTATCTGATCGAAGAGGATGCAGGACAGGTGCAGAAGCTCGTTGGAGAGGCCGTGGCCGAGATCGAGCGCCAGACGCGCACCCGCGTGATGATCATCGAGGACGAGCCGCTGATCGCGATGGATCTCGAGCAGATCGTCCGCGATCTCGGGCACGAGGTCACCGGCGTCGCGGTCACCCGTGACGAGGCGGTGGCGTTGGCGATGGAAGACCGTCCGGGCCTTGTGCTCGCTGACATCCAGCTTGCCGACGACAGTTCGGGCATCGATGCGGTGAAGGACATCCTCGCCGAATATTCGGTGCCGGTGATCTTCATCACCGCCTTCCCCGAGCGGCTGCTCACCGGCGAGCGTCCGGAGCCGACCTTCCTGATCACCAAGCCGTTCCAGCGGGAAACCGTCAAGACGACGATCAGCCAGGCGCTGTTCTTCGACCAGGCGACCGTTCCGGCCTGACGATCCGCGAAAAAACCGGCGCGGGTTCCATCAGGTACGGACCCAAAACGGTTCTCGCGAGTTGTTGATGGCATGGCTGAGAATGACGAATCCATCCATATCGACAGCGAGCAGGCCCGCGCCGGCGCTACGCCGCACATGACGCGATACGTGCTGGGTTACGGCCTGGTACTGGTTATCGTCGCGTTCGTCGTGATCCTTCTGTTCTGAGCACGGGATCGGCGCGAAATATGCTGGCAATCGCAGACACCAAGCCTATCTCTGGAACCGGTCGCTTCGCGGCCAACGCAAACAAGCGGGAACGAATGAGTCAGTCCGAACAGCCCGAGGACAAGGGGACCGAGGCGCCGCAGGAGCATGTCTCGCTCTCCGATCCCGAGTTCAAGAAACAGCTCGCGCTCGTCATCCCGCATCTGCGTGCCTTTGGCCGCTCGCTTTCGGGCAGCCGGGATCTCGCCGACGATCTGGTGCAGGAGACGCTGCTCAAGGCGTGGGCCGCGCGGAAGCGCTTCCAGGCGGGCACCAACATGCGTGCCTGGACGTTCATCATCCTGCGCAACCTCTATCTGAGCCAGATGCGCCGCGCCCGCTTCAAGGGTGAGTGGGACGACCTAGTCGCCGACCGGCTGCTCGCCGCGCCGGCGAGCCAGGACCGGCATGTCGAGCTGTCCGATATGCAGCGCGCGCTGCTCCATCTGCCCCAGCCCCAGCGCGAGGCGCTGATCCTGGTCGGCGCGGGAGGCTTCGCTTATGAGGAGGCCGCCGAGATCTGCCAGGTCGCCGTCGGCACGATCAAGAGCCGCGTGGCGCGTGGCCGCGTTGCGCTCGAGCATCTGCTGACCGAGGGTCAGCTCCCTTCGCGCCGCATCGAGCCGGGCACCGCGGAGGGCAAGACCGCGCTCGACACGATCATGGGCGAAGTGGACGATCTTAGCCGTGATCGGGGCGACCTGCCGGTAAAGTAATCCTGGTCGGCACGAAAAATTCAGGCCGCGTTCCCGGTGGGGAGCGCGGCCTTTTCGCGTGCCGAGGCGTGGTTCTCAGCGCGGGCGGTTAAGCTGGCGCAGCATCGCCGCCATGTCGTCGGGCAGACCGCTGTCGCGCACATAGGCGTCGCGCAGCGCGAGGCCGATCGCGTCGCTGGCGCGCGGCGCCTCGACCCGATATGCGGGCTGGCGGGCGTCGCTGGCCGTGGCTGAAGTCGTCTGGTTCATGTTGCTAGAACAATTCAGTTCTCTTTTTGTTGCTTGACATTTTGCAACGCATCGTTTCGCGGGTGGCTGATTCTGTGACTCAATCCTCTTCCTCCGCCGATCTCGCCGACGCCATTGCCCGGGCGAGCGCGCATGCGCCCTTCCTCGAAAACCTGCTCGCACGCGAAGTCGAGCTGGTCGCCGGTCTCGATGCCGCCCTTGTGAATCCACGCGCAGCCGCGCGTGCTTTCGAAGGCGAAATGAGCGTTGGGGCGCGGCTGCGCATCGAGCGCCGCCGGCTCGCGCTCCTCGTCGCCCTGGGCGACTTGTCGGGCCGGTTCGATTTGACGAGTGTCACGCATCTTCTCACCGATTTCGCCGACGATGCGTTGGACCGTGCGATCCGCGCGGCGATCCTCGAGCGCACGCCCGATGCCGATCCGCGCGGTTTCGCTGCGATCGCGCTTGGCAAGCAGGGCAGCCGCGAGCTCAACTATTCGTCGGACATCGATCCGATCCTGGTTTTCGATCCCGGGACCTTGCCCTGCCGCCCGCGCGAGGATGTGCAGGAAGCCGCGGTGCGCATCGGCCGCCGTGTGGTGGAGCTGCTCCAGCAGCGCGACGAAAATGGCTATGTGCTGCGCGTCGATCTGCGCCTGCGTCCCTCGCCGGAGGTCACGCCGATCGTGCTGCCGGTCGAGGCCGCGATCACCTATTATGAGAGCCAGGCGCTGCCCTGGGAGCGTGCCGCCTTCATCCGCGCCCGCGCCTGTGCCGGCGATCTGGCGCTCGGCGGCTATTTCCTTGATGCGATCCGTCCGTTCGTGTGGCGCCGGGCGCTCGATTTCGGCGCGATCCGTGAGATCCGCGACATCAGCCGCCGCATCCGCGATCATTATTCCCAGGCCCAGGCCTTCGGGCCCGGCTATGACCTGAAGCGGGGCAGGGGCGGCATCCGCGAGGTCGAGTTCTTCGCCCAGATACACCAGCTCATCCATGGCGGCCGCGAGCCGTCCCTGCGTGCGCCTGCGACGCGCGATGCGCTAGCCGCTCTGGCCGAGGCGGGCCGGATCAGCGCGGACGAGGCGCTCGACCTGACCAATGCCTATGTCACGCTGCGCACGATCGAGCATCGCCTGCAGATGGTCGACGATCGCCAGACGCACGAACTGCCCGAGAATCTGGCGGCGCTCGACAATGTCGCCCGGCTCCACGGGCTGGCCGACGGAACTGCGCTTACCGACCTGCTCAAGCCGCACGTCGTCCGCGTCGGCACGATCTATGACAGCCTAGCCGGCGAGGAGGAGCAGCGCCTGCCCAGCGAGAGCGCGCCGCTCGAGGCGAAACTCACCGCTGCCGGTTTCGAGCGCCCGGACGGGGCCGCGCGGATCGTCCAGGGCTGGCGCGGCGGTACCTATCCGGCGCTGCGCACGCCGGCGGCGCGCGAAGCACTGGAATCGGTGCTGCCCGGCCTGATCGACGCCTTCTCCCGCGCGCCGGACACGGTGCACGCGATCACCCGCTTCGACGCGATGCTCTCGCGCCTGCCGAGCGCGATCAACTTCTTCCGCCTGCTCGAGGCGCAGCCGGGCCTTGCGCAACTGCTCGGCCAGATCCTCGCGCTTGCGCCCACGCTCGCTGAGCAGCTGGGCCGCCGCGCCGAGCTGCTCGACGGACTGATCGACGCGACGGCGCTGGAGCCGGTGCCGGACATCGAGACCCTCGCCGCCGGCATGCGCCGCTGGGAGCCGGGCTCGGACTATCAGTACCAGCTCGAATTCGTCCGCCGTTTCGTCAACGAGAAGCGCTTCGCCCTGGGCGCGCAGATCGTCGCGGGATCGGGGGATCCGCTCGAAGCCTCGGCCGGCTATGCCCGCGTCGCCGAGGCCGCGATCGAGACGCTGGCGGCTGCCACGGTCGAGGAATTCTCGCGCAACCATGGCGCGGTGCCGGAGAGCGAGCTGGTGATCCTCGCGCTCGGCCGGATGGGCGGGCAGGCGCTCACCCACGCCTCGGACCTCGACCTCGTCTATCTGTTCACCGGCGACTATGCCGCGGAGAGCGACGGCGCCAAGCCGCTGGGCGCGGTGATGTACTACAACCGGCTCGGCCAGCGCGTCACCGCAGCGCTCTCGGTGCCGACGCCCGCCGGGCCGCTCTACGAAGTCGATACCCGGCTGCGCCCTTCCGGCGCACAGGGACCGCTCGTCGTCTCGTTGGAAGGCTTCGAGAAGTACCAGCGCGCGGATGCCTGGACCTGGGAGCATATGGCGCTGACCCGTGCTCGCCCGGTCTTCGGTTCGCCCCAGGCCCGCGCCAGGGTGCAGGGGATCATCGATGCGGTGCTGAAGGGGGCGCGCCCGGACCGCGACATCCCCGCCGAGGCCGCGAAGATGCGCGCTGACATGGCGGCGCACAAGCCGCCCAAGGGTCCGCTCGACGCCAAGCTGCTCGACGGCGGGCTGGTCGACCTCGAATTCGCGGTGCACACCGTCCAGCTCGTCCACCGCACCGGCTTCGAGCCGCGCCTCGGCCCGGCGATCGACGATCTGGCGGGGCAGGGGCTGCTGCCGTCCGCGATGCGCCCCGCGCACGACTTCCTCACCCGGCTGCTGGTCACAATGCGGCTCGTCGCGCCTGACGCGCAGGAACCCGGGCCGGCCACTCAGGCGCTGATCGCCCGTGCGCTCCGGCTCGGCAGCTGGAACGAGGTGGTTGCACAGCTCGACCGGACCCGGCAGGAGGTCCGCGATTGCTGGGCGTCGGTGCGCGGCCCGGCCTGAGGAGAAGACAATGGCAATCGAGGAAGGCGACAAGATCCCCGCGGTCACGCTCGACGGGACCGAAGGCGAGCCGATCGCGCTGGCGGACAAGCTGGGCAAGCCCTTCGTCCTCTATTTCTATCCCAAGGACGATACGTCGGGCTGCACTCGCGAGGCGCAGGACTTCTCCGCGCTGATCCCCGAATTCACCGCGCTCGGCGCCGAGGTGCTGGGCGTGTCGAAGGATCCGCCGATCAAGCACCAGAAGTTCATCAACAAGTACGACCTCACCGTGCCGCTCGCCACCGACACCTCGGGCGCGGCGATGGAGGCGTTCGGCGTCTGGGTCGAGAAACAGCTCTACGGCAAGCGCTACATGGGCATCGATCGCTCGACCTTCCTGTTCGATGCGGAAGGCAAGCTGTTCCGCGCCTGGCGCCGCGTGCGCGTCCCCGGTCATGCCGTCGATGTGCTCGAATCGATCAAGGAAATGCAGGCGCATTGATGTTGTGGCGGCTCGCCCTGTTCGCGGCCTTGTCGCTCGCCGGGCCAGCGCAGGCGCAGGACCTGCCGCCCGTGCCGCGCGCGCTGCTCAACACCGCCGCGCTGGTCTGCGTGAAGGTCGATCGCGAGGGCAGGGTGGATGCCTTCCTGCTCGATTCCAAGGGCGATGCCACGCGCGACAAGGCGGTGCTGGACTGGGTTCGCGGGCTCAAATGGCCGGCCGCGCAACCGGGCGAGGAGGGCGGGCGCAACCGCTGGTTCCCGATGCCGGTGCAATTCGGCGAGGTGCCTGCGCCAGCGATGCCCCAAGGCTGCGCGCCGGGATCGGACCGCACCTGACATGGCGGCACGCAGCGTCGCCCAGGCCTGCCGCGCGGTGCTGACCGCGGCGGCGCCGATCGACAAGATCAAGGCGGCGCGTTCCGCTGCGCGCGACTGGCGGCTCGGCCGGCTGGCCTTCGAATTCGACGTCATGATGCCCGATCGCCCGGCACGGCCCGATCAGCCCGAGCTGCTTCCGCCCAACCGGATGCCCAAGCGCGGCAAGGGTGGCTCCGAGCGCGGGCGGATCGCGCTGATCCATGCGCTCGCCCATATCGAATTCGCCGCGATCGACCTGGCCTTCGACGCGGCCGGCCGGTTCGGTGGCGACTATCCGCGCGGCTTCACCGATGACTGGATGGGCGTGGGCGCCGACGAGGCGATGCACTTCGCCCTGCTCGATCGCCGGCTCAGGAGCCTCGGAAGCTTCTACGGCGCCATGCCCGCGCATGACGGGCTGTGGGACGCCGCGGCCGAGACCGCACATGATTCGCTTGCCCGGCTGGCAGTGGTGCCGATGGTGCTGGAGGCGCGGGGGCTTGACGTCACGCCGGCCACGATCGAGCGATTTTCCGCGGCGGATGATGCGGTTACCACCCGGATCCTCACACGGATCGTGGACGACGAGATCCGGCATGTTCGCGCCGGAACGGTGTGGTTCGAATCGCGTTGTCGCGACTTGAATCTTGTCCCGCACGCAACATGGCATGCGTTGGTTGCACGGCATTTCCGCGGAGCGATTAAGCCACCGTTCAACGACTCGGCGCGCGACTCAGCCGGTTTGTCCCGCGATTATTACCAACCCCTTGCGGTGAACTGACTCCTCGGGTCACAAGCCACCGTCCAGAAGGCGGAGGGGCTGCTTCCTGCGACGGATGACAATAGAAGTAGGGCAACCGGGTCGCGTTTCGGTGCTTGCTTCCATGAAACTTGCCGGGGAATCATGGCTAAGGCGTCGAACTCTAAAACCGCTACCGCAGCTCAGCGGTTCCGTGCTTTCTTCACTACCCGCGATTTTATTTTTCATGACGGCCGCGACCTGAAGCGTTTCAGCATCGCCGGCCGCACCCAGGCGCTGCTCGCCGGCGTCGGCACCGTCACCGTGCTGTTCTCCGCTTATGGCGTGGCCCAGGCCGCCGTCGGCGCGATCGCGATCAGCGGCGTGACCGGCACGCCCGCCTCGCCCGAGGCGCAGGTCGCCAAGATGCGCGAGCAGGTCGAGAAGATGCAGGCCGATGTCGCCGCCGCCAAGGAGGCCGCTCGCCTCCAGGCCGCGCGTGTCGAGCAGCACCAGGCGCTGATCAGCGCGACGCTCACCGGCAAGGGCGACCGCGCCGTGATCGAGCAGCCGCTCCCCAACACTTCGGCCCGCACCAGCGCCGTCGCCAGCGAAGTCCTCGCCCCGCTCAAGCAGGTCGAGGCCCGCCAGGTCGCGATGGCCGGCAAGGCCCGCGCCGCCGGTGAGGCCCGCTACAACCAGACCGCCGGCGAGCTCCGCCGCCTTGGTCTCTCGCCCGAGCGCTATGTGAAGGTGCCGGCGATGGGCGGCCCCTATGAGCCGATCGACAACGACAATGCGAACGGCAGCGATGCCTCGGCCGAAGCCGCCGACGCCCAGTTCCGCGCGTTGTTCGTCACCTGGAAGAAGCTCGACATGCTCGAGCAGACGGTGATCTCGATCCCGTCGATGCAGCCGGTCGACAAGCTGACCTTCACCTCGAACTTCGGCGTCCGCTCGGATCCGTTCCGCGGCACCGCCGCGATGCACGCCGGTGTCGACATCCCCGGCGCGCTCGGCACGCCGATCTACGCGACCGCCGACGGCGTCGTCAGCCATGCCGGCCGCCAGGGCGGCTATGGCAACCTCGTTCAGATCAACCATGGCCGTGGCATCGAGACGCGCTATGGCCACCTCTCGAAGATCATCGTCGCCGACAATGCCCGCGTGAAGCGCGGCCAGCTGATCGGCCTGATGGGCTCGACCGGCCGCTCGACCGGCAGCCACCTCCATTATGAGGTGCGCGTCGATGGCAAGGCCGTGAACCCGATCCCCTTCCTGCAGACCGGCGAGTATCTCGCCTCGGTGCAGGACCGCGTCCAGGGCGGCGTGGGCGGCCCGGCGAAGAACAAGTAACACCGACTTTCAGAGTCAGGAGAGGAGAGGGGCTGCCCGTGTAGGCGGCCCCCTTTCTTTTGTGCGTCGCTGGTTATTGACTGATTGATCAATAATGCCTAGATAACGGTCATGGCAAGACCACGGGAATTCGATCGGGACGCGGCGCTGGACAAGGCGATGCAGGTCTTCTGGGCCAAGGGCTTCGCTGCGACCTCCACCGACGATCTCATCCAGGCGATGGGGATCGGCCGGCAAAGCGTCTACAACGCGTTCGGCGACAAGAAGCAGCTCTACATGGAGGCGCTGGGCGCCTATCAGCGCCGGACGGTTGGCGGGCATCTCACGCGCCTCAATGCGCCGGCCTCGCCCCTGCAGGGTATCAGCGACCTGCTGACTGGCCTCACGGCAGAGGAGGATGCGCAGCGTGCGCTGGGCTGCATGGGCGTCGGCTCGGTCGGTGAGTTCGGGGTCAGCGATCCAGCGCTGGTCGAGCAACGTACCAAGACCGCCACCTTGCTGGGCAAGCGTCTCGCCGAACGGATCCGGGAGGGCCAGGCCGCCGGGGAAATCCAGCCGGGCCTCGATCCCGCGGAGACCGCCGGCTTCCTCCAGATGACCATGACCGGCCTCCAGCTCGCCGCCCGTGCCGGTGCTGGCGCCGGCGATCTCGCCGCGCTCGCCCGTTTCACCATCGATCGCCTGCGCACGGCCTGAGAAGACGCGCGCTGCCATGAGCTGTTTTTCTTCACCTAATTATTGACTGATCAATCAAGAAAGGAACCAGGACATGCTGAATGAGAAGAGCAAGACTGCGCTCGTATTCGGCGGATCGCGCGGCATTGGCGCCGCCGCGGTCGAGCGGCTGGCGCGGGAAGGCTTTGCGGTCGCCTTCACCTATGTCTCGCGGCCCGATGCGGCCGAGGCGCTGGTCGGGAAGCTGATGGCGGCCGGCGGCACTGCGCTGGCAATCCAGGCCGACAGCGCCGATCCCGCTGCGATCCGCGCTGCGGTGGAGCAGGCGGTCGCGCATTTCGGCAGGCTGGACGCGGTGGTGGTCAATGCCGGCATCCTGCGCATGGGCCCGATCGAGACGGTCGGGCTCGAGGAACTCGACCAGATGCTTGCGATCAACGTGCGCGGCGTGTTTCTCGCGATCCAGGCTGCGGCGGCGCATCTGCCCGAAGGCGGGCGGATCATCACCATCGGCAGCAACACTGCCGTCCGCACCGGTCATCCGGGCGCGAGCGTCTATCAGTTCACCAAGGCGGCGGTCGCGGCGATGGTGAAGGGGATCGCGCTCGATCTCGCGCCGCGCGGCATCACCGTGAACAATGTCCAGCCGGGGCCGATCGATACCGACATGAATGCCGGTGCGATCGAGATGCTCGCCGGCAAGAGCCCGATGCGCCGGGTCGGCAGCCCCGCCGAGATCGCCGGGCTGATCGCCTATCTCGCCGGCCCGGAAGCCGGCTACATGACCGGCGAGAGCATCACCATCGACGGCGGCTGGGTGCTGTAACGCACCGGGTGGGAAAATCCGGCGCCTCTCTCTATGAGGCGCCGGACCATGACTTCCGCATCCTCCCTCGGCTTCGACTTCGGCACCACCAATTCGGTCGCGGCGCGCGCGACAGGGGAGGTGTCCGACCTCGTCCAGCTCCAGGGCCCGGATCAGGACGACGCGGTCTTCCGCTCGGCCCTGTGCTTCTGGGAAGAGGGCAATGCCCGCGGCGCGCTCGAAGTTGCCGCTGGCCCCTGGGCGATCGCCGAATATCTCGATTCGCCCGAGACCAGCCGGTTCCTCCAATCGTTCAAGTCGGTCGCCGCTAGCGCCAGCTTCGAGCATGCCATCGTCTTCGAGCGCCGTTACCGGTTCGAGGAGATGGGCCGGCTGTTCCT